>AUXO015266821.1_pt1 | contig 59301 bp, 82 predicted proteins | sample 768731 | NCBI WGS metagenome assembly AUXO01 (sample SAMN02715735, study PRJNA202380) | gut metagenome | biome: sheep rumen | host: Ovis aries | place: New Zealand: Palmerston North
GGGGGGGGGTGCCCCCTCCTATCACCCCTTAAAAAATCGCGCGACCTCCTATATTTTTCTCCGGGGGATATTTTGGGAAAACAATTTGGAATTTTAGTAAGTATATTTTATAGAAGCGATATGATTTTAGAAAATTTTTGTAAAAAGAATAGGCTCCTTTCAAGTCTGCGCTAACCTCCTCGTAAGTAAGTGCATTCTATAATAAAATTAGTATAGAACCATGTCGTTTCTATAAAGTATATTTACAAAAAGTATGAAGGAAGGAGCTGATAACTAATGGGCGCTACAAAAAAGAAGCCTACAAAAGAGCGTCCAGCAATGAATCCGGAGGCTCGAGAGAATCAAATGATTGCTTTAGCTATTGATAGAGCTGAACAACAACTTCGAGATGGAACTGCAAGTTCTCAAATCATAACTCACTATCTAAAATTAGGTACTGAGAAAGAAAGATTGGAAACTAAGAAACTAGAAAAGGAAGTTGAACTTGTTACAGCTAAGACTGAAGCATTGAAATCTGAGAAGAGATTAGAAGAAGTATATACTAAAGCTTTATTGGCTATGAAAAAGTATGGTGGCCAAGATGTAGAGGAGGAATCTCAAGATGAATCAGATGAGAATGACTAAATCATATTCAGAATTGATTCAGTATCCCACTTATGATGAGAGATTAAAGTATTTATATTTGCAAAGTAAAGTTGGATTAGAAACTTTTGGTAATGAACGATACCTTAATCAAATGTTATACAGAACACCAGAGTGGAAATCTGTAAGGGATGCGGTTATACTCAGAGACGAAGGATTTGATTTGGGATTAGAAGATATAATAATAGATGGACCTATATTTGTTCATCATATAAATCCAATAATACCAGAAGACATCATTAATCGTGATCCTATAGTTTTTGATTTGGAAAACTTGATAAGCATGTCACGTCAAACACATGATGCTATACATTATGGACGCAGAGTTGATATTTTAGAAAACAATTATGTAGAGAGACGACCTGGTGATACTAAATTGTGGTAGGAGGAATAAAAATGGAACCGAATACAGATAGTAATAGTATACTTATAACTATAAAACAATTATTAGGTATTGATCATGATTATACCCACTTCGATACAGACGTGATAATACAGATTAATATGGCTATTAATATTTTAAATCAATTAGGAGTCGGACCAAGTGGTTTTAAAATAACGGGACCACAAGAAACTTGGGATGACCTGTTATTAGATGATGTTAATCTCGAAATGAGTAAAACTTACATATATATAAAAACTAAATTGGCTTTTGATCCTCCTTTAAATTCATCAGTTACTCAAATGTATGAGAGACAACTTAATGAATTGGAATGGAGATTAAATGTTGAAGTAGATCATAAGTAGAAAGGATGAAAGAAATGGCAGAGCAAAACAAGAAACAAAAAACTTTTACTTTTGTAACAGCTACTAGAGTAAATGTTAGAGAAGAAAAAACTATTAATAGTTCTATAATTGATAAATTAGAAAAGAATACAATAGTTAAGGGACATAAAGAAGGAAACTGGTTTGCCCTAAATAAAGGCGGTTATATAATGTGTAAATATTTGGAGAGAAAAAGCAAATAATACAAAGGAAGAATAGTATTATGTATAATAAATATGTCATAATACACCATGGAGTCTTAGGACAAAAATGGGGTATAAGAAAACAAAAAAGAGCAGCTCAAAAAAGAGCTAAAGTTGCTAGAGATGCTAAGAAAGTTAAAGAAAAAGCCTTAAAAAAAGAAGAAAAAAGAAAGGCTAAACTCCAAAGCAGAGTAGAATCAGGTGATGTTAAATACATTTCCAAGCACCCAAATAAATTTAGTAATAAACAAATTGATGAAGCCATTAAAAGATATCAAGCGATGGAACAAGCTAAATTTATCGTAAATGGAAAAATAAAGCCTGCGGGTAAAGAAGAATTAGAAAGGCAATACAATCAAAAGAAAATGATTGAGACTTTAGATACCGCGCAGAGAGTAGCGAATTTAGCAAATACATCAATGGCTGCTTTGAAAACAGCTACCGATGCTGGTAAAAACGTTACTAGTATAATTAGTAATTTCGATAAATTAAGAGATACGTTTGGATATCATGAAAGTCAGCCAACGATAAGCAAGAAAAACATGAATGATATAATGAATTTCTTGGGCGAATCCGATTGGGGCAAACAAGATATGAAAGAATATGCTCAAGGTATAGATGCGTTGCATGAAGACTTAGTAAGAAAAGGGGTTTTAAATAACAATTAATAATATAACATAAGGAGCCAATAATATGTTATCTAATAAAGCAGTGCCTAAATATTACGGGGAATTTAGACAAAAGGTACTTTCTGGTGAAATACCAGTTTGCAGAGAGATATCTATGCAAATGAATCGTATAGATGACAGAATAAATGATCCTAGATTTTACTATGATGATAAAGCCATAGATGGTTTTGTAGCTTTTTGTGAAGAAGAGCTAACTTTAACTGATGGTAGTGATTTACATTTATTACCATCTTTTAAATTATGGGCTGAGGATTTATTTTCTTGGTTTTACTTTATAGAAAAAAGTGTTTACGTTCCTGGAAAAAAAGGAAAAGAAGGCCATTATGAAAATAGAACTATAAAAAAGAGGCTTACAAATAAACAGTTTTTAGTAATACCGAGAGGTGCTGCTAAATCTATGTACGATTCTTGCATACAGCAGTTTGGATTGAATGTTGATACATCAACCACATACCAAGTAACAACTGCCCCCACAATGAAACAAGCAGAAGAGGTTATGTCCCCAATAAAAACTGCTATAACTAGAGCTAGAGGGCCATTATATCAATTTTTAACTGAAGGATCTATAAATAATACAACTGGTTCTAAAGTTAATCGTGTAAAATTAGCTTCTACTAAAGAAGGAATTGTAAATTTCTTAACTGGATCTAAATTAGAAGTTAGACCAATGTCCATAGACAAGTTACAGGGACTTAGAAATAAATATTCTACAGTAGATGAATGGCTTTCTGGAGATATTAGGGAAGACGTAGTTGGAACATTGGAGCAAGGTGCTAGTAAGATAGAGGATTATATCATAGTCGCTACAAGTTCGGAAGGAACTGTTCGTAATGGTCCTGGAGACACAATCAAAATGGAACTTATGGACATTCTTAAAGGGGAATATGATAACCCTCATGTTTCTATTTGGATTTATAAGTTAGATTCAATCGATGAGGTAGCATATCCAGATATGTGGATAAAAGCTAATCCTAATCTTGGTAAAACTGTAACCTATGAGACATATCAAACAGAAGTAGAGAGAGCTGAGAAAGCTCCTGCAGCTAGAAACGATATATTAGCTAAAAGATTTGATATACCGATGGAAGGATATACATATTTCTTTACTTATGAGGAAACTATACCTCATAGAAGAAGACAATTTTGGAAAATGCCATGTGCTATGGGTGCAGATATGTCGCAAGGTGATGATTTCTGTGCGTTTACATTCTTATTTCCACTTGCTAGAGGCGAGTTTGGTATAAAAACCAGAAGTTACATTACAGAATTAACTTTAATGAAATTACCGTTAGCTTTACGTAACAAATATCAAGAATTTATAGATGAGGGAAGTTTAATTATTATGCCTGGAACTGTTTTAGACATGATGCAGGTATATGATGACTTAGAAGAGTATATTGAAAAGTCTGAATTCGAGATAATTTGTTTAGGCTATGACCCATATAATGCTGCTGAATTTGTCCAGCGTTGGGAAAGAGAAAATAGTGCTTATGGTAGTGTTGTTGTTAAACAGGGAGCAAGAACTGAGTCGGTTCCTTTAGGAGAATTAAAGAAATTGGCAGAAGAAAGAATGTTATTGTTTGACGAACAACTAATGTCATTCGCTATGGGTAATTGTATAACGCTAGAAGATACAAATGGCAATAGGAAACTTTATAAAAAGAGAAGAGAAGAAAAGATCGATAATGTTGCAGCGTTAATGGACGCTTACGTTGCATACAAATTGCACAAGGAGGACTTTTAAAAATGCAAAATATTTATTCTTATAGACCAGTGTTTAATTCTAATGATACTTTAATACATTATGGTGTTAAAGGTATGAAATGGGATGAGAGTAAGAGGAGAAGAACTACTGACGATACTATTGTATTAAAGAGCAATCCTACTGAACAGGATAAAGCTCATAATTATGAAGTATTCAGAAACGCTCAGAAAGCAGCACAAGCAGAAAAAGATCAAAAAGTAAAAGACAATAATTATAAAAGTATAGTTGAAACCGCTGGGCAAATACAAAATCGTATTAAAGAGATTGCTAATAATCCTGTTTCTAAATTTATTAATAAACACATAGTTCCAAGATCTACAATATTAAAAGGTATATCGGATGCTGCTGCTAGATTAGATGCTGATTTTAAATCTGGAGAATTTAGATCTATATTAAGAAAAAAAGGAGTAAATGTGTAATAAACATTAAAGGAGAGTAAATCAAAATGAGTATGATTGACAGAATAAAAAGCGGTTGGAATGCTTTTATGAATAAAGACCCCACACCAGAATATGGTTATGGAATGGCTAATAGCGTCAATCCAGATAGAGTAGTGCTAACTGGTGGTAATGAACGAAGCATATTAACTACAATCATCACTAGACTTTCCTTAGATGTCTCTGCTATTTCTATAAAACACATTATAGTTGACGAAACTGGTAGATTTGTTAAAGTAGAAGACGATAGTCTTAATCAATGCCTCACGGTAGAGGCTAATATAGATCAAACAGGACGACAATTCATATTTGATGCATGTGCATCGATGCTGGATGAAGGAGTTGTTTGTCTACTGCCAACAGATACTACCGTTAATCCCAATGATACAGAATCTTTTAAGATAAATAAGATGCGAGTTGGAAAAATAGTAGAGTGGTATCCTAAACATGTTAAGGTTGATGCTTATGATGAGAGGGATGGACGCCACAAGCAAATAATTGTTGAGAAACGTTTTGTTAGTATAATAGAAAATCCATTCTATTCTATAATGAATGAACCGAACTCAACATTCCAGAGACTTAGAAGAAAGTTAGTACTTTTAGATAGAGTTGATGAGGCTTATGGTTCTAATAAATTGAACCTAATAATCCAATTGCCTTATGTTGTTAAAACTGAGAGGAAGATGGAACAAGCTCAACAACGATTAGAATCGATAGAATCTCAATTATCCTCTAGTCCAAGAGGAATAGCATATACTGACGCTACTGAGAAAATTACTCAGCTAAATAGGCCAGTCGAAAATCAGCTATTAGAGCAAATTGAGTATCTGACGAGAACGCTATACAGCCAGTTAGGTATCAATGAGGAAATCTTAAATGGAACTGCTGATGAAAAGACAATGACCAATTATATGTCAAGGATAATTGAGCCTATATTGTCAGCTTTTGTTGACGAAATGAAGAGAAAGTTCTTGTCAAAAACTGCAAGAACACAAGGCCAATCTATAGCATTCTTCACGGATCCATTTAGATTGGTTCCCATTACGCAAATCGCGGAAGTTTCAGATAAACTATCTCGTAATGAGATTATGTCATCTAATGAAATCCGTCAGCGTCTGGGACTTATGCCGTCAAGCGACCCTAAAGCGGATGAACTTAGAAATAGTAATATGCCGCATGAGGAAGATGGACCTAGCGCATCTGCTCCTGTATCACCATTAGGGTTAGTAAGTCTTGATAACAATTCTTAATTAAATCTTATAGGAGGAAAGTAAGCATGAAATTTTCATACGATTTCGGTGGTTGGGCTACTAAAGTCGGAGTCTTGTGCTCTGATGGAAGAACAATCATGAAAGACGCATTTAAAGAGTGCAATGGGCAGAAAGTACCTTTAGTATGGAATCACGAACATAATAGCAGCGAAAATGTGCTAGGACATGCTCTATTAGAAAATCGCGATGACGGAGTTTATGCGTATTGTACATTTAATGCTACCGAAAACGGCCAGAATGCTAAAATTTTAGTTCAACATGGTGACGTTAACGCATTATCAATCTATGCTAATAAGCTTCAACAAGATGATAATCGAAACGTATCACATGGAATAATTAGAGAAGTAAGTTTAGTATTGGCCGGTGCAAATCCTGGTGCATGCATTGATTCCATCATGTATCATGGAGAAGATGGCGCAGATCCTACCGAAGCAATCATTCATACTAATGAGTTAATTGATTGTTTAGAACACGGTGAGATTGACCTATCTGATGAAGATGAGCAAGAGGAATCAGGTAAAGAAGATGGCAAGGATGGAAATCAAAATGATGACCAAATTGCCCACGCAGAAAATCAGGAGGACAATAAAGTGGCTGATACACAAGCACAATCAAACAGCACTTCAACTACTGATGATGGAAAAACTGTTCAAGATGTACTCGACACATTAAATGATGAGCAGAAACTTGTAGTTGAGGCACTAATTGGCGAAATTCTCGCTGCAAAAGCAAATAATAATGGAGGAAATGAAGAAATGAAGCAAAATGTATTTGACAACGATCAGTCAAATGGGGAAGAAGTAATGATTCACGATGCTTTGAATGCTATCCTTGCAGATGCTAAGTCACAAGGTGGTCTTAGAAACAGCTATCTTGCACACGCTGCAGAGTATGGTATTGAGGGTATTGATTTACTCGAGCCTGAGTATAAAGAACTTAATGCAACTCCTCGTATAATTGACAATCAGCCTAGAGGCTGGATCCAAACAGTAGTTAGCGGTGTACACAATACACCATTTGCAAAGGTTCGTATGACATTTGCTGATATTACTGCTGATGAAGCTAGAGCAAAAGGTTATATCAAGGGTAAGTATAAGAAGGAAGAGGTAATTTCTTTACTTCGTAGACAAATCAACCCTACAACAATCTACAAGAAACAGAAGTTTGATAGAGATGATCTTGTAGACATCGATTTCAATGTAATCCCTTGGATTAAGAATGAGATGAATATCAAGCTTGAGGAAGAGAAGGCTAGAGCTTATCTATTTGGTGATGGAAGATCTTCAGCTGATGATGATAAGATCAGAGAAGATTGTATCATTCCAATCGTATCTGATGAAGACCTCTTCACAATCAAGTATGAAGTAACACCTGAGCAGGATGAGACACTTGAGCATGCTCTTATCACAGCAGCAGTAAAGGCTCAGGATGATTATCAAGGTTCTGGTAATCTTACAGCTTTCATCGAGACAAAGCAAGTTACCAAGATGCTTCTTATGGAAGATAAGTTTGGTCATAGACTTTATCCAACACTTACAGATCTTGCTTCTGGAATGGGTGTTAATAAGATTGAGAAGGTTCCAGCTGGAATCGTTCCTAATGGAGTATATGGTGTAATCGTTGACCTTTCAGACTACAATGTAGGTATGAAGGATATGGGTCGTACAAACTTCTTTGATGACTTCGATATCGATTACAACCAGAATAAGTACTTATTGGAGACACGTCAATCAGCAGCACTTACAGTACCTTACTCAGCTATCGTACTTAAGGAAGCTAACTAATCAAATGGAGGTAAAATTCAATGACAGCAGCAGAGAGAGATGCAAAGAGACAAGAGCAATTTGCAAAGCTTAAGAGAAATTTCAACGAAGCTAGAAATAAGAACGTTGGAACATATGTTGTTAGTGGTAATGCTACTAATAACAAACTATATGACAAGGATGAGACTGGTAAGGAGCAGATTCTTGCTTCTGTGGCTAAAGATCTCTTCCTTAATGGTCAATTAGTTGTTGATGTTAACGGCAATCTATTTGAACCCATTGGTCTTGTTGGTACAACAGTAATGACAGCTAATGTTGGTTCAGGAACTGATATCGTTGTTACTTCATGGGAGACTAAGGACGACTCATTATCTTAATAGAGGTGTAGTATGATAAATAAGTTTAGAGGCAAAGTTGGATTTGCTATAGTTGAGGAAGAAGAGCCTGGGATTTATTCGCCTACTACTATAAAGGAACGCGAATATACAGGTGAGACGGTTAAGTGGGTTTCCAAATGGCAGATCGGAGATGGGATTAATGATAATCAGAGTTTAGAAAACCAGATTAGTATAATCGCTGATCCCTTTGCCTTTGAACATTTTACCAACATAGTCTATATCGAATTTATGAAATCAAAATGGAAAGTAAATTCGGTAGAAATACAACACCCTAGATTGGTGTTATCAGTTGGAGGTGTATACAATGGACAACAACCAGACGAATAAGACCAATGCTGATAGACGTAGAGAACTACAGTCTATATTGGAAGGCATCATGGAAGGTAACAAAGTATATTTTCAACCTCCATCTAATGTTAAAATGTCCTATCCTTGCATTCGCTATAAATTAGCGGACATTGAAACAAGGAATGCAGGAAACAAAAAATACAAAACTATGAATCGTTATGAGGTTATACTGATTGATAGTAGTCCAGTTAGCAAGTATCTAGATCCAATTATGGAATTAGAATATTGTAGCTTTGAAAGGACATATTCTGCAGATAACCTAAATCATTACGTATTCACTATATTTAAATAGGAGGACTAAAAAATGTCAAAATTAGTATTCGACGCAGCTGGCGAGAGATATTTTGAGACTGGTGTGTCTAAGTGTGTACTATTTCCTCACAGTGGAGACGCTGCTACAGGTTATAGAAAAGGTGTAGCTTGGAACGGTATCACGAACATTACAGATAAGCCATCTGGTGCAGAGGCAACTCCACTTTGGGCAGATAACATTAAGTATCTTAATCTATTCTCAGCAGAGCAATACGCAGCTTCTATTCAGGCTTATACATATCCTGATGAGTGGGCTGAGTGCGATGGCTCAGGAAAGCCTGATGGAGAACTTTCTAATGCTGTATCATTAGGACAGCAACCTAGAAGAATGTTCGGTCTTTGTTACAGAACAGAAATCGGAAATGACCAGGATAATAGACTTGGTTATATGCTTCATTTCATTTACAACGGTAAGGCATCTCCATCAGAGAAAGCTTATAACACAGTAAATGATTCACCAGAAGCAATCCAGTTTAGTTGGGAAGTATCTACAACTCCGGTTGAAGTTGAAGGATTTGAGCCAACAGCTTGCATCACTGTTGATAGTAGAAAGGCAACCAAAGAGCAGATGAAAGCTCTTGAAGACTATGTTTATGGTACAGATGAATCTGAACCTACATTCCCTTCACCAGCTAAGATTCTAGAATTTTTTCCCAGTGCAGGCTCAGGGATAGACGTAAAGGTATCACCTGAGCTAGGTACAACTGAGATACTAGGAAAGCTAGTTAGTGAACTACAAGAAGGAATTTCAATTTCTCAACTTTCTTCTGATACTACATATGGAATTTCAGGTACTCTTCATTATGTTGAAGACTATACAGAATTCTCTAGCAATCCAGATGAGCAGCAGGGTAATTACATTGCTCTTAAGTTCGAGGACGAGGAAGGTGCTACAACAACAGTTGAGATTGTTGGAGGTACTTCAGGACCAGTTACCCTTGATTCAGACAAACAATGGGTTGGACTTATTAGAAACAATGAGCAGTCTATTAGAGTTATCTCTACTAAGGGCTCAGATAGTATTACTAAGACATTTAGCCTTACAAGCTTAACACTTGAAGCTGCAGGCTAATATGATAACTTGAGGGGGTCTACTATTGTGGATCCCTTCTTAATTTTTTTAGAATTGAAAGGAGATTAGTGTAATGTTAAAGAAGACTATTACATATGAAAATTTTGATGGAGAGCAAGTAACTGATGTATTAGAGTTTAACTTGACAAAGACAGAGCTTACAGAAATGAATTTGGCACAATCAGGCGGTTTAGATAAGTTTATTGAGAGAATCGTTAAGGAAGAGGATCAGAAGAAGATCTATGACCTGTTCAAAGATCTTGTCGTTAAGTCATATGGACATAGATCTGAAGATGGCAAGAGATTTATTAAGGTTGAGAACGGTCACTCTCTTGGCGAAGAGTTTACAGAGACTGCAGCTTTTGATGCCCTTATGGTTGAGATGCTTACATCTGAAGATGCTAAGACAGCAACTGATTTCATTACAGGAATTATTCCTAAGGACATCGCTGCTCAGGTTAAGGCACAGCCAAATGCTATACCTTATAACAATCCAGCTGTAACACCAGTTCAATAGACTGATGCCTTTAATAATAGATATACCATCTGGCGAGTATTATGATGAAGAGAAAGAGGAATTTGTCGATGTTAAGGGAGCTAGATTAAAGCTGGAACATTCCCTAATCGCAATTTCAAAATGGGAAGCAAAATTTCACAAAGCATTCTTAGTCAAGAAAGAAAAAACCCTTTATGAAATGCAATACTATGTCAGATGCATGACAATAACACAAAATGTAGATCCTTTAGTATATAATTTTCTTTCTGATGAAAATTACAAGAAGATTGCTGAATACATAGAGGATCCAATGTCTGCTTCTACCATCAACAGATTAGATAAAAAGAATAATAAACCTATAATGGAGGATACCATTACGTCGGAGCTTATTTATTATTGGATGGTAGCGGCACAAATACCTTTTAAATGTGAGACATGGCATTTAAATAGGTTACTTAAGCTTATCGAGATATATAATGTTAAGAATGAAGATCCCGAAAAGCACAAAATGTCAAAGAGTCAAATATTAGCTAGAAATAGAGAGTTGAATGAACAGAGGAGGCGGCAACTCGGTACGAAGGGGTAAAAATGCCAACAATAGAATTAACTGCTAAAGGTGACTTAGGAAAAACGGAAAATTTTCTACAAAGATGCCTTCATATTTTTAATGCCAGTAAATTTGATAAGTATGGTAAAAGAGGAGTTGAGGCTTTAAGAGCTAACACTCCTATTGATACTGGACTATTGAAAGATTCTTGGTACTATGAGACTATAGTTGAGAAAGATAGAATAGAAATAAACTGGTATAATAGCGATATAGAAGGTGGTAGAAATGTTGCAATTCTAGTTCAGTTTGGCCATGCTACTAGAAATGGTTCTTGGGTTGAGGGTAGGGATTTCATCAATCCTGCCCTAGCTCAAGTTTTTGATGATATGGCTGATGAAATATGGACGGAGGTGATTAACTCATGAGCAAGTCAATTGATGAAAGAATTGTTCAAATGCGATTTGACAATGCCGCATTCGAGAAAGGCGTTGCACAGACTAAGAAATCGTTAGAAGAGTTAAAAGAGAAAACTCAGTTTAAGAATACTTCTAAAGGATTAGAAGAAATTTCAAAGGCTGCTCATAGAGTCGATCTGTCTCCATTATCGCAAGGAATAGAAACGGTTAACATGAAGTTCTCAGCAATGAGGACTGTTGCCGAAACTGTATTTAAAAACTTAACCACATCTGCTATGCAGACTGGTAGTAAAATAGTAAATGCTCTTATATCGCCAATTGTTGAGGGTGGTAAAAACAGAGCATTAAATCTTGAGAATGCACAATTTCAGATTGAAGGTCTTTTAGGTAAAGAAGCCCTAGAAGATGGTTTAACTGCTTGGGAGAAAGTAAAAGATGCAGCTGATTACGCCGTAACCGATACAGCTTATGGATTAGATGCAGCAGCTAAAGCCGCATCACAATTAGCAGCTTCAGGTATAGACCTCGGTAAAGATATGAAAGATTCATTAAGAGGTATATCTGGTGTAGCAGCTATGACTAATTCAGATTTTGATTCCATAGCCCAAATATTTACAAAAGTGGCTGGTAATGGTCGTTTAATGGGTGAGGAATTAAATCAGTTAAGTGCTAGAGGTATAAATGCTGCCGCTACATTAGCTCAGCAGATGGGTATAACTGAAAAAGAAGTTAGAGATATGACTTCTAAAGGTCAGATAGATTTCCTAACGTTTGCAAAAGCTATGGATAATGCTTTTGGTGAACATGCTAAAGATGCTAATAATACATTCACAGGTTCTTTATCTAACATGAAGGCCGCCTTAGCCAGAATAGGTGCTGATTTTTGGTCACCATTCTTAAATGTATCAAGAGATGTATTTAATACAATGACGGCACTCTTTAAACAGTTAAAACCACTGTTATCAAATTCTATAACCAATTCTATAAACGAAAATGTTAGAAAAGTAGCTAACAGTTTTATGGGATGGATAAATAAGATTACAGAGGGACTGCGTACTGCTAAAATTGGTTTGGAATGGTTCATACCAATCTGGTCTCATCAGGCTGACAAATATGGTCAGGTTATAGAGGGTGGTGCCGAACAAGCAGAAGAAGCCTGGAATAGATTAATTTCAGGTGAGGTCGAGTTATCAGAAGAAGCTTGGAAAAGATTAGTATCAATGACCGATAGATCTAAGGAAACATTGATGCAGTCACAAGAGTGGTATGCTGCTCAAGTTTTCTCTGGATTTAAGAACGCAGCAGAATCATTAAGAGAATCGATATCTGCAGTATTTTATGCAGTAGCAAACTCTTTTAAGATTGTTAGTAATTTTATAGGATTTAAGAGCGATATGCTATCAATAGCATATTTGGTTAACAGCATCGCTTTGACAATAAAAAGAGTTACAACTGGTGTATCGGATAGTTTAGGAAGAATAGCCGATATGATAGCTGAAACCAGATCTAAATTCTTAAATGATCTAATGAAAGATTCTGAAAATTGGTCTGGGGAAATGTCTTCTCTATTAAGCTTCCTAGTTAATGTCATATCTACTGTAATAGGTAAGTTAGTTACTATATTTGAAAAAGTAATGACTATTATAGGATATGTATTAAAAGCTGTTGAGATGATATATCTGACAATATCCTCTATTATACAAGAAATAGTAAATTCTATATCTTCTAAAATAATATCTCTAAAAATGACATCCAAAAATATTATTAGTATTTGGGATGAAGTAAAAAAACATATAGAATGGGGATTAGAAGTATTATCTAAAGTATTAATAAAGATTTTTCAAACTTTTGATGCTTTATGGAATAATTTAGTATTTCCTGTGATATCTGTAATCTTAACAATAGTTTTCAGAGTAAGAGACGTTGTTGTTACTATATTTAATATATTAATAACGGCCATTACTAAGTTTATAGATCTAGTGTTACCAGTATTAACTACTATATCTACTAAATTGAGTGGTGTAATATTAGACGTATTGCAATATATAGCCAAAGTTATAAATACTATAGCTACAATGCTGGCTGATAATATTATACCAGCGTTTGAATACTTATGGACTACTATCAAACCTATATTTGATTACTTAAAAGAGTCTTTTAAAACTATAATAAAAGATTCTGGATTATTAGAAATAGCGTTATTAGCAATTTCAAAAGTTACAGACTTCTTTGCACCAAAGATTAAGAAGATTAAAGATACCTTGTCTAAGATGACAGGTGACATAAAGAAGAATACTGAAAATTGGGAAAACTGGAAACGTGCATTAGATAAAATCACTAATTTAGTTGATAGATTAGCACATAAATTGGTTGAACTAGTTTCCAAAATAGTGGACTTCACAAAGAGAACGGTTGAAACTGTAAGATCTAGTGAAGCATTTGCGAAGATATCTGAAACTTTAAAAGATGTAATAACTACAATAAAAGATTCATTTGGTAAATTGTCACCAACTATGAAATCCTTGAAGGATTCATTCTTATCAATTGCCAAATCTGCAACTGGTTCTTTAATACCAACCTTAGTTACGCTAGCAGGTAAAATAGTTGAATCTATAGCACCTGCGATTGTTAAGATTATCGAATTGTTTGACTCCTTTATAAAAGCAGCAATCAAAATGGGTAGTCAAGTTAAGGAAAGTCTAGGACCAGCTTTTGAAGGGGTAGGGAAAACTGTAAAATCTCTATCCGATACCTTCGGCGGATTCGTTGGCGGAAAGATTAGTTCGATTACTAATTTCTTTGACGATTTCGCTAAAGGAACACAACATATACAGGCTACAGCTGAAGACGGAACTGTACTTCTTGATGATACAGTTACAAAGGCTGAGCGAGCATCTCAAAATTATAAAGCCGTAGCAGAATATTATAAAGAAGGCACAAAAACTATTTCTCATGAAATGAGGTATGCCTCTAGAAATATGAAAGGTGCTATAGAAGGAGTCGCTGAGGTTAAAGAAGATTCAAAGACTGTAAGTCAAAATCTAAGTGATACGCTTAATAATCTTATAAATGGCCCATCTACAGGTAACGTATATCTTGATACCTTAAAATATTTTGGCGGTACAGCTTATAAGGGCGGCATGTTTATATTTGACATGATAAAATCCCTTGGAGATATTATCAAAAACCTAGTTGACGGTTTGAAAAGTCTATCCCCTCAAATGACGGTATTAATAACTTACTTAACGACTAGTATGGTTGCTGGTATAAAAGTTGTTAATAGTTTAAGGGATACCGCTAACTCGTTTAAGAAAATGGGTGAGGGTATCGGTAGTCTAGGTAGTGGATTTAAAGCGTTAGGAGATGCATTACTAGGATTTGCCAAGTATAAAAACAAGATAGCGGTTGGCATAATGATTAAAGCTATAGGTTTGGCCGTATTAGAAGTTGCCGCAGCTTTTGTTATTATAGCCTTTGCTGTACAATATTTAGATTTAAAATCTGTAATATGGGCTACAGCTATAATAGGTACTTTCTTTGCATTAATGATTGTGCTAGGAGCAGTGTTTAGCGACAGAGTAGATAAATCTTCTAAAGAACTAAAGCCTAATCGTTGGAGAGCAGCTTTATTAGATGTTGCAAAATCAATGTTGATGATAGGCGGCAGTTTGATTATGGTTGCTATATCATTTGAAGTCTTAACATTTGCTTTAAAAAGTTTAAATGGTTTAAAATTAGAAGACTTATGGCAAGGAATAACCGCTTTAGGTATTATGATATTATTGATGGTAGGATTGATGCACGTATCATCAAGACTATTCTCAGTATCTACTCAAGGACCTGGTTTGGTAAAAGCTGGAGAAATGTATTATGATGGATCGTATCAAATAACAAACATCGCAAAAGGATTAATTCTTTATGCCGCAGCCATTTGGGTATTAGCTAAAGCATTAAAGTCATTAAAAGGCATAAAACTTGATGAGATTAATGAAGGAATAGCTGCTTTAGCGGCATTAATGGGATTGTTTATGCTATTAATATTAGTATCGAAATCCCATGCATTTTCAGGCAAAGGTACTAAGGGTGCTTTGCAAACAGCCTCAGATAATCTCTTTCAATATGAAAATTCAGGAAGAGAAATGGCTCTAGCTCTTAAGGGTTTTGCTACTGCTATTGTGATGTTATCTATATCTTTGAAGATATTAAGTACTATAGAACCTGGCAGTTTAAATGCTGGAATGAAAGCTTTAGAAACTATATTAGGTATATTTGTAGCTATGATAGCTATAGTATCGTTAAATAGTTTCAATTTTGAAAAGAGTGGATTTAAAGCCGCAGCACAATTTAAGAAAAATGAAAAGACTTTAGCTTCTTTAAGCGGAGCGTTAATGTCTTTTGCTGGTGCTATTCTTTTAATCTCAGCATCATTATTTGTACTATCACTAATACATCCTGATAAGTTGGAAAATGGCATGAGTGCTTTGATGAGATTTATGCTAGTTATGACTATTTGGCTTGCTATGGTAGAAGTAGCTGCAAATAAGCTAACACCGGCTAGATTAGCAAATTTGGCTGTGTTAATACAAGCTATGGGCATATTTATGTTAGCTATATCTAGCTCCTTATTAATCTTGGCTGGAGCTCTAATGATAATAAGCAATGTAAGCCCTTCGGGTATAGTTGCGGGAGAAATAGTATTTGGCATCTTCCTAGCTGAAGTATCTTACATATTGACGTATGTACAAAAGCACGTAAGGTCAATAAGTAATAATTGGAAGGGAATAGCCATAATAGCTGGCTTTATTATGTCTTTAGCTTTAGACATGATGATAATAGCTGCCGCAATCAAAGTAATGAGTACTATCGACTTCCCTAGTCAATTAGGATCTGTATTCTCATTAGCTGTTATATTAGGTGCTTTGTTGGCTGTAACATACGCAATTGTAAAATTCCAAAAAGAAATAGCTAAAGGCGAAACCAAGAGGGCGTTAATATTAGTTGGTTCATTTATAATGGCTATGGCTGCAACAATGTTAATCATAGCTACTGCGATTAAAACAATGTCCGGCATTGATTTCGGAACGATGATTGGTTCTGTAGCTGTTTTAATAGGATTCTTTACAATAATGGGCGCAGCAATAGCAATGATATCTATATTTGCAGCTCAGATATATATAGCATTACCAGCATTTGCTCTTGTTGGTGGAGCTCTTATAGTATTAGCAATTTCTATGAGTGTATTTGTTAATTCTTTGAAGAAATTATCAGAAATCTCAAAAGAAGGTGCTGATAACATAGCGTACACAATAAAAACTGCTGGTACAGCAATGATATCTTTATTCCCAATACTAGGAACAGCCTTAGCTGCAGGTATAGCTAATTTCTTAGTAGAATTAGCATCACAAGCAGATAGAATAGGAGAAGCAATAAATACATTGCTAACGACTATAGTCGCTAAATTGATAAGCCATATAGGTGAACGAATAAGAATGTATTTAGATGGTATAGTTCAGGCATTAACTATTATAACTGAATATTTACCAACTATAATAAATATGATATTCGATTTCCTAATCCAATTATTGGATGGTTTGATTGCTAGATTACCAGAACTAGTAGAAAGAGTTGTACAATTAGTATTTACTTTCTTTGCTAGTGTTGTTGATGCACTTGGCAATATTGATTTCCCTAAATTGATAGAGGGACTTACTGCTGTTGGATTGATGACTGCTATAACTGCTGGATTAGCTGCTATTAGTCTATTAATACCATTAGCTATTGTTGGTTTATTTGGACTACTTACAATGGCAGCTTTAATGACAGAAGTATTCTCATGGCTAGCTTCTATAGAAGGCTTTGCTTCGAAAATCGATAAAGCGTCAGAAGTAGCTAAAAAATTAGGCGGACTAATTGGTGACTTTATAGGTTCTATAGCTGGAGGAATTGTCGAAGGCTTTGCTTCTCACTTAGAGAATATTGGAACCGATCTAACAAAGTTCTCAGAAACAATTAGCGGATTTATAAACAATCTTGCTAACATGAATACTGATGGACTAGTTGGAAAAGTTGCTATGTTAACGGCTGCTATAGCTCTATTATCAGCTGGAGAATTTGTTGCTACTATAACTGGACTTGGTGATCTACCACAAAGAGCTGTACAACTTACAGCATTTGCTTTAGCTATGATGCCGTTTATATCAATATGTGCATCGATACCTGATGAAGCCGTAGCTGGAGCTAAAGCATTATCAACAATGATACTAGCAATAGCTGGTGCTGAATTAGCAGATAGTCTGTCTTTGTTTAGTAGTATGGGAGAGGTTATTGACACTTTTATACAAAAACTTCCTGGACTTGGACGAGCTATAGCTGAATTTGGATTTGCTGCTGAGAATATTAATACTGAAGCAACACTTAAGGCTTCTGAAGCAGCTAAGAATCTAGCAGAGATGGCTAAAGCATTACCAAATACTGGTGGCGTGGCAGGATTCTTTGCTGGAAACAATGACATGGATACATTTGGTACACAACTTGAGAAATTTGGTGAGTCGTTAGTCAAATTCTCAGACAGTGTTAGCACATTAAGTGATGAAAAAGTATCTGCTATAAATAAAGCAGCTGAAGCTGGAAAAGCTCTAGCTGAAATGGCTGAAGCTATACCAAACACTGGAGGACTAGTATCGGCTTTCACTGGAGATAATGACCCTGCTGTATGGGGCAAAAGCATGGAATCCTTAGGAACTAGCCTGGTAGAATTTTCAAAATCTGTAGGTAGTGAAGGATTTAATACTGAGGCCATAAATACAGCTGTTGGTGTAATGAATAGTATATCTGAAATGGCTGATGAAATACCTAATAGTGGAGGACTAGTTACAGCTTTCACAGGCGATAATGACCCTGCAATATGGGGATTTAAGCTATATTTATTAGGTTCATTCTTATATCTATTCTCTAAAGAATGCGAAAACATACAACCTGACGGATGTGTTAGAGCTGTTGAAGCTTTCGTTACAATAGGTAACAAGATAAAAGAATTTGCTGACATAACTATAAGTGATGTATTACAAGTAATGTTGCAATATGGACCAGCACTAAATTCTATAGCATCCACTTTGAGTGATTTTAGTGAAGAATTAGGAGATGGATTTGACCCATCACTGATAGTTCAAGCTGTTGATGGATGTAAAATATTAACGGATGCTGCTATCTATGTTTCCGCTCATGCTGGAGATTTAGAGAAATGTAAAGAACCATTAAAGACTTTCACAACTGCTATAGAAGACATGACCGATACGTTATCAGATACAGACGCTGATGAATTGCAAACTATAGCCGTATCGTTAGCTATATTAGCACCATCGATTACTAATTTCGGAAATAGCTTATTGTCATTCTCATCAACAGCGATGTCGTTTGGCGCAACTTATCAAGATGCCATGAACGTATTTGTTAACGCAACAAATCAATTCATGTTTACAGTATATTCTGTATTAGATAGTGTAAATCAAGCGATACCATTGATAGGTGCAAAAGCAGCTGAAATAATCACAACATTCTGTACAACCATGTCTTCTACTGTAGACGCATCAATTCCACAGATATTTGGCATGATTAATCATATTTTAGATACTATGATTAGCCAAGCTCAATTCTGGATGCCTATGATTAGAGAAAAAGGTAAAGAACTAATCTCTTCTCTATTCCAAGGAGCAGAAGGAGAACAAGGAAATGCGTCTGGTAAGATGGTTATGGTGGCAGTTAATGTAGCTGCAGGTTTAGCTAGAGGTTTATTATCTGGTGCTGTAACAAGCATGGTTAATTCAGCAGTAAGATCATTAGTAAACATTATTCCAGAAGGAATTCGTAAGATATTGAAGATTCAATCACCTTCAAAAGTTATGATTGGGTTAGCAAAGTATATTCCTATGGGATTAGCTGTTGGTATTAGGAATAATTCCGATATGGTTAATAGGGCTTCTGAAAACATGGTATTAGGAATGACTAATGCTATAGAAGAAACCATTAATACATTCAATGAGGATGCCGATCTTAATCCAACAATTAGACCTGTTGTTGATATGTCTAATGTCAGAACAAGTTCTAGAGAGATTAACTCTATGTTATCTGGTACGTCATTTAGTATGGCTGCTGGTATTCAAGCTAGAATTAAGAGCAATAGATATTACGATCCATATTCTGACATTACTAGCGCAATCAACACACTTCATAATGACTTACAAGAATTAGATGCTAACAATTACACAGTAAACGGAATAACATATGATGATGGTTCGAATGTTGCTAACGCAGTAGGCGAGCTAATAAGTGCAGTTAAAGTAGGAAGGAGAGCTTAATCAAAATGGGTATATATATAAAACCAGCGAATCCGCCAATAGGATGGCAAGATGATGAACATACTACAGTATTTGTTAAGTGGTATTCCCCTTATGCTGGCACTAATTGGTTTGATGCTGAATTATATTTAAAAGAGTATAAGTTGATTTGGGAGTGCTGCTACTTCTTAGCAGGATGGACTGTTACAAAAACAGAAACTGTTCCAATAGATCATGCAGCGCTTCCCAATTTCTATATGGCAACATACAAACCCCCAGAGAATGAAGGTGTTACCTCAGTTAGATGTTCTATATGCCCTGTTCCAGACCCATCGTTAAACGAATGCACAAGGAATAGGGTGTATGGTGCATGGGGCAGCTGTACATGGCCAGATTATTATCGGTATTTACAAATGGATGGACTATTTGGTCCTCCTGATTATACATCGGCGCCTAATGTGGAAATAGATACTGATAAAACGGGATTATCATTAAAAGCCAGCGTCTCAAATTATAGTGGACTAGGCGATATATTTATGACATTCCAGATTAAATACGATGGAAGCTCATTATATAGAAACGTAACAGTTCCGTATAATAAAAATGAGAAACTAGCTGAAGCAAAAGTAACATTGTTGCCTGGTCATAAGTATAAAGTAAGAGTTAGACCTTGTTTTAGCGCAAATGGCAATTATAACGCTTTCACTGCTAAAAATTGGTCTCCATATTCTTCTGAAGTATTGACAAGACCAGATACTCCTAAGAAGTTAACTCAATTATGTGCTGAACCAACCCTAGAATCACCAAATCTAATAAAAGTGGTAATACAAGAAGTCCCAACAGCTACCAAATACGGTATCGAATGGACGAAGGATAAGAAATATTTTGATACTGGTGCTAATGTCGAATCCGCAGAAACACTAGAAAATTCAAATACTGCTTATATTAATCCTGGATCGGGTGGATCTAGATATTATGTTAGAGTTAGGGCTATTAACGGTTCAGGTCAGTCGGAATGGTACCTATCACCAAAGACAATAGTTATTGGTAAAGAACCAGCAGCACCAACCACATGGACATTAACATCAACTTTTGTTGGTGGTCCTAGTAAAGATGCTGTATTCTATTGGACCCACAATTCTCAAGATGGCTCAACACAAAGAGCTGCCATTATACATCTCAATATTAATGGAACTGAACGAGATATTGAGTGGCCTGGTGTAGATTATGATCCGTCTTCCACTTATAAAGAAGGAGATTATGTAAAATATAATGGTGGAGTATACAGATGCAAGCAAGAAATATCAGTTCCTGAAGCTTGGGCTCCTAGTCATTGGCAATATATTGGTGATGGCATAGAGAATGATGATGTTTACTTCTATAAACTTAATCTTGGTAGCTTAGCCGAAGTAAATGGTGCCGTTATTAAGTGGAAAGTAAAGACTAGAGGTATTATGAGCGTAGACGCATACTCGGCTTATAGCCCATCTTCTACTTATAGAGAAGGAGATTATGTGGCTTATAACGGTCATATTTATACTTGTATACAAAACATAACAACTCCCGAAGCTTGGAATCCAAATCATTGGCTTGATAAAGGTGACGGCTATAGTAAATGGTCTACCGAAAGAGAGGTCAAAGTTTACGCACAACCTGAGGTTTCTCTTTTATTCAAGCCGAATATTTCTGGAATGTATACACGAATGGTTGGACGATACCATATAGATGTTGCTCCAGAAATAGCAGAAAGCTTACATGTAACAACTGAAGAAGCTGTTGAACTAATAATGAGTAATAATGTGGATTACTATCTATTCACAACAGTTCTTGATGAGGCGATAGCTGATTACAATTTGGAACATCAAAATGAACAGCCTTTAGAGTTACCATCTAACACTATATTCTCATATCCTATAAATTTGGAATGTACTAATGGACCATCTGTACAGAATCCTATGAGCTATACCTTCAAGATCATCTCTGCGTCAAGTTATGAGACTGAGGGATTCGATGGTGAGACTCAAAGTGTTGTAGCTGGTCAAGTATTGCGTACAAAATACGGAACATTCCCAGATAGCCAGATAGAAGATCCTCACGACTTTATGATTAACATAAAAGCATCAGATGTTCATCTGGAAAATGGTATGGATTATATTTTCAGCATAACTATTGGAATGGATAGTGGACTTACAGCTACTAATGACTCATTACGATTGACAACTAGCTTCGAAGGACAAAATGTATTACTCGCTGCTAGGGTGTCATATGATACAGACAGCTATATAGCATATATAAATCCTGTTGGATATTCTATGGATAAACCTCTTGTTGAGAGACAACCTCAATTGGCTGATAATTTAACATTGGCTGTTTATCGTAGAGAGTATAACGGTGAATATACGCTTATAGAAGAAGATATTTATAATTCCGGTTCGATAACAGTAACTGATCCACATCCTTCATTAAATAAGGGGATGTATAGGATTGTTTCTACTGATACAGTAACTGGAAATATTGATTTTCAGGATGTTAATTCTGATGGTATTCAAGACCCATGTATCATTATACAATGGAATGAGAAGGTGAAATCGTTAAGTGATATGCCAATCGTAACTGATCCTTTATCAGATCCTTTGTATGGTGGTTCTATAGTTAGATTGCCTTTTAACATCAAAACTAGCGAAAATAATAGTATTGATGTTGAACATATCAATTATATTGGAAGAAAGAGACCGGTTCCATATTTTGGAACTCAACTTGGTGAATCTGCTACTCTGAATTGTGAAATCGATAAAGCAGATGAGGATACACTATTCCAATTAAGAAGATTAGCTATATATATGGGTGAGGTATATGTTAGAGAACCATCTGGAATGGGTTACTGGGCTACAGTAGCTGTTTCACTTGATAGGTCTTATGATTCATTAGTAATACCAGTTACTATTAATGTTACTAGAGTTGAAGGAGATGGACGAGCATGATAGATTGGAAACGAAGCATGCAGCAAACCTACGAGTATTTCGAGGTTGATCCAAACACTTGGGGTGATAGGCGAAAAATCGATACCATAATCTCCTCAAGTGTATCTTTCGACCTTAATTCTGATACATTAGCAACAGCGAATGTTGAACTTACAGAAAACGTCGGAGAAATGTATATTCGTATATATTTGGTTGCTACTCAGGATGGAGATACTTATAGATTCTGTCTTGGAACATATTTGATTCAGACGCCGAATCTTAAATTTGATGGGAAAGTTAATAAAATATCAGCGGATGCATATTCTCCTTTACTCGAATTGAAGGAAAAATATGTACCATTAGGATTTTCTATAGCACCGGCTTCTCATATTTTAGAAACGGTGTCTGATATTTGTAGAGAGGTCACTAGGGCACCGGTTATTGCTTCGACAGGTGGAAAAATAATGGAAGGATTATATTTATCCGAAGTTGGAGACACTTATATGAAGTTTTTAACTGATGCTTTATCTGTGGCTCAGTATAGATTTGATCTAGATGATACAAATCGAATATTATTTGCACCTAAACAGGATAATGCAAGTCTTAGACCTGTATGGACCTTTGATGACGGGAATAGCTCAATACTATATTCTGATATTTCCATGGAAAAAGATCTATACGGAATACCAAACGTTGTGGAGGTATTATATTCTAGTAATAGTGGATACATGTATTCTAGAGTAGAAAATAATGAGGAAGGAAATCCATTGTCGATCGAAGGAAGAGGACGAGAGATTGTGCATAGGGATTCAAATCCATCATTTTCAGCAACGCCTACGCAAGCAGTACTTGACCAGTATGCTGAACAGTTATTAAGAAACCTTTCAACAATAGAAAGTAAGATAACCTATAAGCATGGTTATTGTCCTGTTCGTATAGGAGATAGTGTAAGACTTAATTATTCTAAAGCTGGTGTGAATGAAGTGATAGCAAAGGTGACATCACAGAAAATATCTTGCGTGCCGGGTTGTCCTGTTGAGGAAACCGCAGTATTTTCTTCATCTTTGTATAATGTTAGGTAATGAAAGGAGCCTACTTTATGTATTATTTTTTAAATTATGAATATGGTTTACGCAAATTCAATGATGCTGGTTATTGCATAGTTAGAAGATACGATAAAACTTTTTATATGCCAATAACAGAAAAAGAATTTGATATTTTAAAAGAAGCTTGGGAATTGCTGATTAGTGATGATGATAGAAGTAAAAAATCAGTAATAGAAAAATTTTCATTGTATGATATATTATTACCATTAGTTGATAAATATAATAGAGCGGATCCATGGCAATGTAAGATTTGTGATAATGATCTTCATATGGAAATGGAAGTAGCGATTACACAGCGATGCAATTATAATTGTAAGTATTGCTTTGAAGCTGCTGATGCCAATAAAATGACTGATGAATTTACATTGGAAGAAATGGATGTTTTATTAAATGATGCTGTTAGATGTGGTATAAATTGCATAGCATTAACCGGTGGTGAGCCTATGGTTCATAAAGATTTTATGAGTATCATTTCTCTAATATCTAATAAAGGTCTTGGTATATCAGAAATCCTAACAAATGGATCCATGATAACCGATGAATTTTTAGATAAATTGTCAACTTATGATTGCTGTAGATATACCGTATTTCGTATATCATTTGATGGTATAAATGGTAAACATAATGAGATAAGACAAACTAATTCTGAAGATGTTGTTTTAGAAAACATTAAAAAATGTATTGAACATGGCTTTAAAGTTAAAGTAACATATAATTTAAATCATTATAATGTCGTTGAGCTAGAAAATACAGCATCTTTAATGAGCGATATTGGCGTCTCAGAATTTAGAATTGTTAGAACCATGCCTTCTAGGAAACTTAGAGCATTAGGAATGGATAACATTATATTTAGTCATGAAGAATGGTTGAATATAGCACTAAATTTCGCAACATGGTATATGTATATTGGAAGTTATGATACCAATATGACTATTGATTTCTGGAACGTTTTCTATTTAAATCCTAGAAAGCACATGATCACATTAAATGCTATAAAAGGTTGTGGGCATAAAAATATAGATGATGAACTTATATTATGTCCATTAACAAAATCTCGTATATGTATATGTGGTGATGGTTCTATGGTTCCATGCCATCAAATTAGTGGTGGCTTAAAGAAACAGGGAATAGATCTTGGGAACGTTAAACGAGATGGATTATATTCTATTTTAAAAGATAGTAAATGGAAAGACTTAATAAACACAAAGGTAACAGAAAGATTAAAATATCAGGAAAAATGTAAAAAATGTGAATATTGGGATATGTGTTTAGGAGGATGTCCTGTTATAGGAGCGCCTTGGAGATGGGAGTATGGAGAAAAGTTCCCATTTTCTACAGACGTAACTCAGTGCGCATTCTTCGAAGGTGATTATATTTCAAAATTCAAGAAACTTGCAGAAGATTGTGAATGGCATTTGCCTATATTTTTCGGTCTGCCGTTACCAATAAATGAAGAACAACCTGGAAGAACTAGGATGGAACTTAGAAAATAGGAGGGATAAATAATGGGATTAGATAATGCAACAGTTAAAGAGTTTGCTAACCTTATTAATCCTTTTGATAAAACTTCTGGTGAGGCTACTGTATATGGTAGAGTAATTGATTTTAACGAAATTGGTGGAAGGCCAATAGTTCAATTAGATGGAAGCTCTCAAAGAATACCAATCAGGACAACTGTAAAAGTTAAAGGACCTAAAGGTAGTCAAGGTGATCCGGATTATTATGCTGGCGATAGAGTTCTAGTCCGTATCAAGAATCACGAAGCCCTTATAGTTAGTAATATATCTACTCAGATGACAACTGCTGAAGGAGCTGAAGACGCAGCTAAGCAATATGTATCTGATAATGGGTTTATTTACGCTGAAAAGATCTCAGGAGAGCAAGGTGATTTTTACACATTATCAGCAGATAAGTTTAGCGCTACAGAAATCACAGGAGCTTTAGGACATTTTATAACAGTAAATGCTGATAAAATAATAACGAAAGCTATCAATTCGCAAATAGCAAATATTGATACAATTAAAGCATCTGATGTAGTTGCTGGTGAAGGTGATTTTGCATATTTGAATGTTGACAATGTTCTAGACGCTAAAATGGCAAATTTAGACGTTGCTAATATTAATAAGGCTAATATTGGTTCTTTACTTGCTAACATGGGTCTAATATCAAGTGCTACGATTGTAGAAGGTCATGTAACTGGATATTTGGATTCTGTAGAGGTTAATGCTAATAAGATTACTGCTGGAACGTTAATGGTTGATCGATTATATATTAAAGATCAAAATAATAAGTGGAAAATGCAGACTGTTGACGGTCAAGGACAAATTGCCTATGTTGAAGCCGCTGATAGAATTAATGAGCGAACCATAACAGCTGACAAGTTAGTTGCTCACTCTATAACAACTGATGAGTTGAACACTACGAATATTACAGCTAATCAATCGTCATTTATGGAGTCGTTGACTAATAGTTTGACAACTAATTATTTATTTGCAACGCAGGCTAATGTTGAAGATTTGGTAGCTCATTCTGTAGATGCCGAATTAGCTGAGTTGGATATTCTTAATATCAATGAAGAATTGAAGACTCAAAATATCCACTTAGGTGAGATTGTATTTGATCAGCCTACCAAACCTGAAGTTATGTCTGGAAATCCAGATTATTTATTAGGTATAGAACGCGAGACTAAAACCATATCAGCGTATGATGACACTTCATTATATTCTGAGGGTGAGTATGTGACTCACTATTATTCTAAGGACAATTTTATACCTTATCCATATAATGATGCAACAAAAACAAAAAATGGAATCACATTTACAGATAATGGAGATGGAAGCATAACTTGCAATGGTACAGCTACAGCGGATGCCGTTTATTATTGCTCTGTGAGAGGAGAGAACGGAAAATGTGTATTATCTAATGGATCATATATTATTAATGGTTGCCCTAGTGGAGGTTCTTCATCTTCTTATTATATGGTTGCATCTAGGACTGTAAATAATACTAACAAAAATTATGGCTCAGATTTAGGAAGCGGTATAACTATTAGTCTTAACGGAGATGATTTTGGTACTGATGATGTTAGATTGCAAGTTAGAATAATCGTTAAATCCGGATCAACAGTCAACAACCTAACCTTCTATCCTAAGATCCGTCTAGCAACCAACGAAGATGCTAATTGGTATCCATTTATCAAAGGTGTATATAAATGTATCAAACCTATAACCACAGCTGAATTATGGGATAATGATAAATGGTATTATTTAAGAGATGCTATTAACGGAGATCAGTATGAGTTTGATCATGTTAGATATATTTCTAAAGCATTTAGCTATGTAGGAATGATAATACATTCTACTACTTTAGATACAGAAGCTAAAGTTATAGCTATATATGGCGGGTCTTCTTGGATTCAACATAGCGGTTATATTTTACGAGGTGCTTCTAGTGGCGTTACTCCTAATATAGCTAGAAAAACCGGTGGTAATGATAATTCAATCGTTCCTTATCATAGACATTCTGTTCCTAGTTTTGATACTATAGATGGTAAAGGTGGGCATGTCCACTCTTCGAATAACTATCTTGTTCAGACTGAATATCCAGGAGCTAAATATAATCCATCAGGTGCTTTTAATATAGGAAGCAGGAATTTAAGTGTTGTTATGACTAGCGCCGGAGCACACAACCATACCATACAAGGTCATTATACAAATTATGAAGGAACTGAAAATAATACAGAAAATGCTAATATACCAAATTATAAATCAGTTTATATATGGGAGAGAGTATCATGAATAATAACAAATCTATAAAATGTAAAGAATGCGCATATCATTACATAAATGATATAGAAAATCCAATAGGCAAGGAATGGTGCTTGTTAGAAAAATGCGTAAAATCAGAAAAAGTAGACTATAGGTTACAAATAAGAGAAGAACAGATAAAACATATTAAATTATAAAAAGGAGTATTAAAATGACATATTTTTTAGACTTTATAAAACAATCACCGTCTGCTACATATTTAGTAACTACTAAAGAGTTTACAGAAAAAAAATATGGAAGCGACGAATTAGCAAGAAGGGCTGCGATTGATACATATCATGATGAAATGCATAAAGCCCTTAACAACCCTAATATCAATTATGCCAATTCTTTAGTAAGGGATAGTGAAGGTGGGATTTTAGTTATGGATATAGAGGGTGAATATATAGAAAAAGACAACTCTTTGGATATGAAGGAGCAAAGCAATGAATGAAACAGTCTTAATTTCAGAATCTATGAAAATAGAGGATTTAAAAACAAAAATAGCAGACGCTATTAATAATTCAGACCTTAGTCCATCGGTTGTTAAATTAATAATTGATGGAATCGCTAAAGAGGTAACAGCTATAGCGTCTCAGGAGCTTGTAGCTGATATTAAGAAATGGAAAGCTGAACAGGAAGAGGAAGTAAACGAAAAAGTTATTGACGGTATTAAGAAAATGAAAGCCAAGCAGGATAATGCACAAATGGCTGCAGATATTCAGCAACAAGCACAGCCAACAGCAGTCCCTGTAGATAGTAAAATTGATTTACAGGATAAATAGGAGGTAATAAATGAATGTATTTATATCTCAACCTATGAGAGATAGGGAAGATACTGATATTTTGGATGAGAGGCATCGCATAGTCGAATGGTTTAAACAAAAACACCCAGAGGAAGATATTAATATCTTAGATTCATTCATAGTGGATGCACCTAAACGAGCAACTCCTTTATGGTGGCTAGGAAGAAGCTTAGAGATATTATCTCAAGCCGATTTAGCTATATTTGCACCAGAGGCATTGGCTACCAGAGGTTGCTTATTAGAGCATTTAGCTTGTGAATATTATGATATTAGACATATTCACACTATATCCGATGAATCTGGTGGTTTTGTTGAGTTAGAAGAAATAAATATTAAGCAATATACTAAAGGAGCTTAAGTATGGAAATAGGAAAAACTAGAGAAGTATATTTTGGAGAATATTGTCCAAAATGTAATTATCAAGAACTTCCTGAAGAGAAAGATCCTTGTGATGAGTGTTTAGCGAACCCAACTAATGAGTTTTCGCATAAACCTATAAATTTTAAACAAAAGGAGGATGAAGACACATGAGTAAAACACAAAATGCTCTAAATTGGATGGTCTGGATTGCCAATGACGATCATCACGGTTATGATCAGAAATACCGTTGGGGTGAACGAGGCGATTATGACTGTTCATCAGCTGTTATTACAGCATGGGAACAAGCAGGTGTACCCGTTAAGACAATGGGTGCTACATACACCGGTAATATGGAAAACATATTTAAAGCCTTGGGCTTTGCCGATGTTACTTCTTATGTTAACTTAAATACTGGAGAGGGACTTCAGCCTGGTGATGTTTGTCTTAATAGTATACATCATGTTGCCATGGCTCTTGGTGATGGTCGTCTAGTTCATGCATCTATAAATGAATTAGGACGAGCTACTGGAGGACAGCCAGGTGATCAAACTGGAAGAGAATTCTGCATAAGATCATATTACAATTATCCATGGAATGTTATTTTAAGATACATGGGTGATGAAGCAGATGTAGCACCAGTTATACAACCTGAAAGGATTGATTGGCATGCTGAGAATGTAAAAAGAGGACAAAGAGAGTCTATCAATTTCACAGGTGTTGAAATTCGTGTTGATGGCGAGTATGGACCAGAAACTAAGAGAAATAAAATAAGGGTATTACAAGTAGCCCTTAATAGAGACTATTGTGGTCCAAACGCACTCGTTAAAAGATGTTATGACGAACCGCTTGTTATAGATGGTAAGTGGGGTCCTAAAACAGAAGCTGCATTAGCATGGCATTATATTTGTAGAGGAGAGACACAATTCATGGTTACGGCTATGGAAATATGCGCTTATATGGGTGGTAATGACCCAAGAGGCGTAGAATATCCAGGAACATATGGTCCAGGATTAGCTGCTGTTATGAATGGTGACTTCTGTTCATCTGACGTATTCAGATTCTGTTTCGCTGTAGTTTAAGTAGATATTTTAAGCTATCGGAGGTTATATATTTATGGGTAATATAATGGAAATTCTCCTTTAGAAAAATTTTGGTGTACTGTTAATATTTTTTCATAACGTTATATTACTCATACATATGTAACTTCCGATAGCGATCGGAGGTAAAAATGAATAAAATTAATTGGTTAGTTAGATTAAAAAACAAATCATTTTGGGTTGTTGCAATACCAAGCGTTTTACTTATTATAAGTCTTGTATTAGACATATTTGGAGTACAATTTGATGTCGGTCCATTGCAAGACAAATTGTTAAAAATATTAGATGCTGTATTTGCTATTATAGCAGCTCTAGGAATCGTAACAGACTTTACAACTGTTGGATTTAAGGATCCAAAATCTGTTATGGCATACACAGAACCTAGAGATGAATCTGTAACTAAGGTTATGGTTGTACAACAAAATGAAATGAATGAAGAAAAGGAAGAGGCTGAATGATGATGAATCTTGATTCTGATATAATTGTAGCGTTAATCACAGGCGCATTAACATTAATTGGTGTTATCGTGAATTCACATGCTATACATAGGCATACAATCGAAGAGACTAGAGTAATACAAGAAAAAACCTTACAAGCTATGGAATTTCGTATTGGTTCTCTAGAAAAAGAAGTGCATAAACATAATAACGTAATCGAGAGGGTTTATGCACTAGAGCAAGATGATAAAATTCATGACGAACAGATTAAGGTTGCAAATCATAGAATCGATGACTTGGAAGAGGAGCAAAAAGTTCAAAAATATTGATAACTAACCTCCTTTCTTTTAGCTCGGGGCTGTCATATTTGATGGCCCTGGCTTTTTATCATGTCTTTATATTTTTCTCACCTCGTCATTATATCAGTCCTTTATATGGAAATATTTGATGTATTTTAAGAAAAGGGAGGTACAAAAATGGCAATATTTAATGAGAGAACGGATGTAGAATTGAAAGGTATTAGGTTTGACAGTTTTTGTGAACTTCGTGAGCGCATCAGGAATGATGACAATCTTAAGCACTTTGCAATGCTATATTATAATGGTAATAGCATTTGTGGAGATGTTGGGATCAGTTTTGATTCTGGTGATCATAAGAAGAAAGACACAATTTTGAAGTTAGCCGGAGATATATTGAAACACTTCTAATTAATCCGATATTTTAGGGATTGTAATTTATACAGTCCCTTTTCTTTTTATATTTTTCTCACCTCGTCATTATATCAATCTCTTATATGAGATAAATATGAAAGGAGAAAGATTATGAAAACTATAGAAACGTTGAAATGCGTTGTACTAATAGCATATATTAAAAGTGAAGATGCTAGGAAGACGGCGAAAGAATATGGAAAGCAAATAAAGATCTTAGGACAATATTTATTTTCACCAAAGGAGGTAAAGCTCGATTAGGGCTTTATCTTTTTATATTTTTAACCTCGTCATATTATCAGGTTTTAATATGACAATATTAATCTAGTATAAAGGAGGATAAGATTATGTTTACATTTATAGACAGAATTATTCTAGAAAAGATATTGAAAGTATTAAGAGATTTGGGCTAATCAAGCCCTTATCTTTTTTACCTCGTCATATAATCATATTGTTATATGGAACTATTAATATCTATAGTAAAGGAGAAGAATTATGAAAGCAAAATTATTAGGAAAAACTATTGTAGGATTGGCATTAGAGAAGATATTCAAAAGACTCGGCATGGAGCACGTTTGCGCGCATGTTGAAGATTGCGAAATCGTTCAACTAGATAACGATCAGACAATGGTAAAACTAAACGGCTACGTAATAGTTGATAACGAAGATGTTGAGAAGTTCGTTAAAAGTAGGCTCTAATCAGGGCCTTACTTTTTTTAACCTCGTCATTTTATCAGGTTTTAATATGGAAAAATACATAAGAAAGTGAGGTAAGAATTATGTTTGAATATGTATTTGATGCAATAGGAAATGGATTGGAATTAACAGCAAGACAAATGAAATTGTCTAAGGGATTAAGGACATTAGAGGAATTTTCTAAGGAAGAGGATATTGAGATTACCGTAACAGCAAAAGGTAAGACAATAACTTTTCATGGAAGATCTGAAGAAGGAAGAGATCCTGTGGATAAGTTTATGGACTATGTTGTTCATTCACAATCTGATGACCTTGAGACAAAAACAAAAACGACTAAGAAAACCACAACTAAATAAAGTATTTTCAAAAGCTAAGGGCTCAATCAGAGCCTAAAGCTTTTTATATTTTTCTCACCTCGTCATATTATCAGTTCTTTATATGGAAGCACTTAATGTGTATCCATAGTAGCAAAGATAATATTATAGCAAAGGAGAAGAAGTATGAAAAAAGTAATTTTAGGAAGTTGCATAACAGGAGTAGCAATGATCTTAGGATATTTTGGAGGACGGATTTTTAGTACAGGCTTAGAAGAAATCTGTGACTATTTGGATGAGAAGCATTAATTTCCAGCAGACTTTAGGGCTCAATCAGAGCCTTAGAGTTTTTATATTTTTAAGAAAAGGAAGGAAAAGAATTATGAAAAAGTGGGAATTGAAAGACTTTGAAAGAGAAGACGGAAAGGAGAAGTTCTTTTTGGATAGGTTTTGTGATTTAGCAAAGAACCGTTATGATATTATAGAGATGTTATATAAATTTTCTATGGTACAAAAACAACAACCAACGGTAGATGTTGCTGCTGATGTAGAACCAGAAATACAATATTTATTAGATTTATTAGAATCTAATCGTGAGGAAATGAGAAAGTTAAATGAGTATCAAATAGAAAGGAGTAAGACAGATGAAATTGATTGATAGATTAACACCAATGATGGATGTGAAGATAGGTACAAAAGAAGGACATTGTTTTATATTTCATGATTTATCTGATAAATTTTTATCAGACAAAGAATATAAGAAATATTTAGACAGGGAAATAGTGGATGAATATATGTCTATTGATCCAGAATTTCCAAATACTGTTATATTTATAATAGAAGGTGACGAGAAAGGAAAAATCTGGTACAGGGGCGATGAATGCTTGCCACGTGATAAAAGTGTTCCAGATCCTTACTATGTTACAACAGCTTCTATACGTGCAGCTTTAAAGAACAAGGAAACATATATGAATTGGTCTGGAAATAGTATTCCAGAAAAACGAAGAGCAGAAATAGCTGATAAAAAAGAGGCTTTAATTATTTGTGCGCAATTGGGTTATGATGTGAAAAAGGCTAAGGAAAAGATCTTAAAAGCATCATCTCCACGTAGGTTAAGTATGGTTATGGAAGATCTTAGGAGGGAGGACTAATGCTTTATGCGATTTACAAAATAAACAATGATGGCGAGGCGTCCGATTGTCTCGGTTATATTTGGGATTGGCACTATATGTTTAAGACATATTGTCAAATGATGGAAGCAGGAGAAGTTTTATTAGTACCACAGGAGGATTAAGATTATGGATAAGAAACAAATAGAAAATATGGAAAAAATGGATAAATGGTTACATGAGGAAATGGAAAAGACTATGTTTATCATGAAAGGTATCGAGAGTATGGATCCGCTTAAAGTAGCGTTTAATTTCACCCATCCAGCTATACGTAAGTTTATTGCAGTTGCAATGGGTGGTAAAACGGAACTTTTAGATATTATAAGTAAAGTCGAATTAAATGCTGAAATGGAACCTAAAGAATTATTTAAGAGCATACATTTTATGTATGAGGTTTTTGACGCAGCAGACGAGGCTTATGATGTCTTTTTAAAGGTTGCAAATGATATTAAGGAGAATTAATATGGAAATATATGAAAAAAGGAAGAAACTGAAAGATCTTTACGGAAAACATGCTAAGGAATGGAGACGTAAAGTTAGTAGTATGACTTCTAAACAAGTATATGCAATATATGAAAGCATGAAAGAGCGTGGATATTTTGATAAGCAATCTAAGAACGGTAAAAAGGTAGAGCTGGTTAAAAATGCTATTAAAAAAGACCTTCCGCATCAATTTGATATGTTCGAACTTGGTTTATTAAAGGAGGATATCGACATGTATGAGGATAAGATATTTGTTACTAAGGACGATGGTACTGTGGTTGTGCAGCACCCTAACAAGTTAGCGGATATCGTAGGAAATGCTATGAGTTGCGTTTCTAATATTTCTGCCACACCGGGGAGTATTACTTATACTAGAAAAGAAGCAGAAACAGCGTTAAAAGAACTAGGATTGATATATCAGGAGATTGTTAAATATGATCAACAAAGATAATGGCGAAAAAATTAAAAGAGGTCAAAGAGCGGCTTTTGGAATAGATGACGCATGTGAGGAGGAATTAATTATGAAGAACTATACATATTGGGATGAGGAGCTTGGAAGTTACATTTTAACAGAAGAAGGCAAAAAGTTGTCGCATCGAGATATGGTAAATATCATAGGTATCCTAGAGCATGAGACTAAAATAAAGAATAAGGAAGTTTTTGCCATTATTGAGTGGGCCACTGGGATACAGTAAAGGAGAGGATATATGAACAGAACAGAAGAAAATAATATTATGATGGAACGCATATATAAGGATCTGAGCAGATATCCATTTACTGAAAATATCGAAGATGTTGTTGATCCTAAGACTTTGACACTCATGGACATATCAAGAAGTCTTGCTATTATTGCTGATGAATTAAGGAAGGAGGAGCAGAACAATGACTAATGCTGAAAAATTTGAAAAAGTTTTTGGAATAAAGATTGATGATTATCCATCTGATATATGCGATATTGCAGATCATAAATATTGTATTGATGCTAATAATTGTCATGAATGTACGATATTTAAATTTTGGAGTAAGGAATATGTTGAAACACCGGAAGGAACGACTAATAGAGATGAGAAATTAACTTTCGATGATTTGTGTGAGATAATAGGTCTTGAAGATGGATTTGAAAAAGAATTAGCAAGACAGTATTTTAGCATGGAGGTGAAAAAAGATGACTAACGGAGAGAAACTTAGAGAGATTTTTGATGGAGTGACTGATGAGCAGAAAGAAATAATTAAGGCAATGACAGAAGACAATATCAATCCTGATCACTATAAAAGTGAAACAAGTTTGGAATGTATCGAAGCTATGCAAATAATATTCGGGACAGATGCTGTTATTTATTTTTGTTTATGTAATGCTTGGAAATATATTTGGCGGTGGAAGAATAAAAATGGAACTGAAGATTTGAAAAAAGCTGAGTGGTATATAATACATGGTAGAGAATTATTAGGTGATGATTGTGAGTTTGAATCAATTAATATACATCTATTATTCAATGGTATGGCTAATTATATTAATTCACACACCTAAAGGAGGAATAATTATGATTAAATGTTGTACAGTCAATGAATTAGGTAGTTTTAGTAAAATAGGTACGCTATTAGAAAAAAGAGTAAACCAATTGAATGATGAGGGATATAAAATATTAAATATTTTCGAAACGAAAATTACAAAGGTTCCAAATACTAGTGATCAGGAATTTGTCATTGTGTATGATGATTGCGAGAAGATATCTGATACAGAAGAATTTGTGAAAAAAACGATGGATTTATTTTTCGGAGATTATAATGGATATGATGCAAATGAGAGTAAACATACTTGCGGACGTTGTAAATATATGAACATTCCAGAAGACGGATATCCTTGCCGGAAGTGTAAATGGGGTGTAGATTACAGACCGGATTTATGGGAGGCGAAAGAAGATGAGTAAGAAAAAACGATTAAACTGCCCCAATTGTGCAGCTCCTATAACAGGAATAAGATGCGAATACTGTGGTACTCAATTTCTTGATTTTGCCACTATTGATTTGGATTATCCGTTTTATATTAGAGTCAAACAAGGAAATCATTTAATTACTTGTAAAGCTAAAGTAAAAGAATTTAATGTTCATTGCGGACCTCCGGAATATAATATTCTGTATACGGGTGACACACCTATTTATAAAACAAATATTAGTGGAAGTCGACTTGATATGGAATTAAGAATGGAATCTGTAGTACATGGTGAAAACGATATATTATATGAAGTTATGGAGGTAAATTAAGATGACTAGAGCTGATCTTATAGAGATTATATTAGGTATAAATTATGATGAGGTTGATACTATATTAGATGCCTCACGTGAACGCTGCAGAAATATAGAGATTAACGATTGTGTAGATTGTAAACATAATGAATGTAACGATTCTTTATGCCCTAGATTTTGGACGAGTCCGTTAACTGAGGACGAATGGAGAGATATTGAACGGTGCTTTACTATCATACGTAATAATTATAATCAAGCATATCATCGCGGTTATATGGAAGGAGAGCAACACACAGTTAAATATTATAATGAATTAAGAGAAAGAGAATGTGAAGAAAGTGAGGTAAAGGCTGATGAATAAGGAAGAATGTATCAAAGGATTAGAATATACGAAAGAAAGACATAAAGAAACATCAATATTGGATTCTGATGGCTTAAATATACCAGCGATGTGTTCCGATATATTGGGTGTTCTTAAAAACTGTATAGAGATACCAGAGGGAGCCACTAATGGGTTTATGGTAAAGGCCATATTTCCTAAAGCAAGAGTAAGTGACATATACCCACAAGTTAATGGAGATGAGGTTTACTTTGTTATTATTGAGAAATTCGCTGGAGTTTCTATTGAGATGCGTGTTTTGAGATCTTGGTGGGATGCACCTTTTAAAGTAGAAAAAATCGAAATGAAGAAACCGATGAAACCACATAATTGTATGGAGTGTGAGAATTCACATATAACAATACAAAATGGCTATTGTCAGTGTAAAGTAACTGGTAATTGCTATAGCCCTATTATTATGGCTGATAAAATAAGTGAAGATTGCCCATTATACGAGTTAGAAAGTGAGGGGATACATAAATGAAAAAGGTAATTTTTGTTATATGTTGTTTGTTAATTATCGTGGCTTTAGCTACTCTTCAATTTATAGCAATAGATTCTTATATTGATAAAAAGTTGGAGAATTATCCCATTACTATAGTAAAAAAGGAGGGAGGACAACAATGGACTATAAAGACGGCTTGACGGCTTGCGGAGCTGCTATACTTGTGGCTTTAATGATTGCTTTTATATTTAATAGTATTGATAAAACCGCAGAACATTATGCCGAAGCGATAGAAGCAAATGCACCTAAACCAGAACAGCAAGTTGAACAAACACAAGAACCAGATCTAGATCCTGCCCCGCAAACAGTTTATATTTATGTGCCTAGAGAAGAACAATATTATATAGACCTTGAATTATTGGCACATTTAATAGATGCCGAGGTTGGTGAAGATGGAGAAGAGGCAATGTATTATGCAGGGTCTGTGGTATTGAATCGAATTAAGAATCATAATTACCCAGACGATTTATATTCTGTGATTTACCAGAAGGGTCAGTATGAAGTGACCTGGAATGGTGGATTGTATAAAGAGGAACCATCGGATATTGCCTATGAAGTGGCTGCGGATCTTCTGGAAGAAGGTTCGATATTACCAGAGGGCGTTGTCTACCAAGCAGAGTTTGAACAAGGTAGCGGCACTTTTAGGATCATAGGCGATACATATTTTTGTTATGAATAAGGAGGAATAAAATTATGGATAAAAAATGGTTAGCAACTATAATTGGAGTTATAGTATTTGTACTTATTATTTGTTTTGTTATATTTAATTCACAAGGATGCCAAAGAAAAATTGTAGATCTTAAGAGTAATTTTGGCGGTGGATTAAATAGAACTATTAATGTTTATACTGCTGATGGTCAAAAATTAGCAACATATTCTGGTAATATAGATATTGGAGAAAACAATGGCGGATATTTAAAATTCGATTATAATGGTAAACGCTATATTTATTATAATTGTTTTGTAGAGTCCATTGCTGATATAGAATAAGGAGGTAAACATGTCAAAGAAAAGAATTTCTCATAAATGCATAAATTGTAAGAATTGTTCTGCTCCTAGCATTGTAGAAAATAACTACGGGAGAAAAAAAGTAGTATATAGATGCGAAGCTTGGATATCTTACTATAAAACAAGAAGATACGGTGTTATAGATTTATTGATAGATGATGGGACAGAAATAAATTGTGTTAAATTTAGCAGAAAATAAGGAGGGTATAAAATGACTAATTTTGAGTGGATTTGGAGAGATAATAAGAGATCGAAGGACCTTTTTGTACACGGTTTAGCCGTAAATGAACGCACTGGTGAGGTGGAAAAGTGTAGTACTTTTAATTGCGGTCTTTGTTTATTTAATGAATCTGATAATGACGTGGATACTTGTCATGATTTGGCGGAAGACTGGTTGGATATGGAACACGAACCATTATATAAAAGGGGAGATATTATAATAATGGGCTCTGGTGATTTAGCGTTTGTTATTTCTGAAAGTGATCCTGGTACTATAGTCATTTCTAATAATATAGCTGATCTTAATAATGGCATAGGAGTTAGTACAAATATAAAATATGTTAAACAAAAAGTTGGCAATATGTTAGATAATTGCGATAGAAAGGAGATATAATATGAATAATTTAGAATGGCTAAAAAATAATAATGATAATCTATTGAAAGAGGTTTTAAGAGATGGCTTAGCCGTAAATAAAAAAACCGGTTGCGTGGTGTCATGCTTCGATATTGAATGCGATGATTGTTTATTTTTCTCACCTAAAGATGGAGGTTATTGTGAAACTGGTCGAGAAGAATGGCTAAATAAAGAGCACGAATCTTTATATAAAAGAGGAGATATAGTGATTTTTATGTCATCGAGATATGACTGTAAAGAAGTACAAGTAGCACTAGTATCAGAAGATAATGGAGATGGTACAGTATTACTAACATGGAGTGCAAGAAACGTTGAACGTGGTAATGGAATCCGAGTTTATGCAGATGACATTATAAGAAAAGTTGGTAATATATATGAGACTATTATAGGAGGCATAATATGAATAATTTAGAATGGCTAAAAAATAACAATGATATATTGGAGAATGTATTATGTTTTGGCTTATTAGCTGTGAATAAAGAAACAGGTAAAGTATCGACATGTGGAGGTGATGTTAGATGCAGTCATTGTTTATTCGACTCGCGTTATAGAGATGGCTCTTGCATAGAAAATAGAAAAAAATGGCTACATGAAGAGCATGAATCTTTATATAAAAGAGGAGATGTAGTAATTTTCATACCATCGAAACACCATTGTAAAGAAACACGTATAGGAGTAGTGTCGAAAAATGAATGTAATGGTACTGTAATAATAACATATAATGTAAGTAATGTTGAACAGCATCTAGATGTTATCGATGATGTTGATGGAGTACTATGTAATGTAGAAGATATTGTAATGAAAATTGATAATATATTTACTACTAAGGAGGTATGATAATGAAAGTTTATAGATGTGACAGATGCGGTAGTCATTATACTCATAAAGAGAAATCATGCACCATTGATGTTTTTGAGGTCACGGATGATGAACAAAAATATATAAGCTCTTTATATATAAGTACTAATATGACGAGTCCATGTCCACAAGAGGTTCTTGATCTGTGTCCTGATTGTGTTATATCACTCATAGATTGGATACATTCTGGAAATGCTGATAATGGACGTAGATTCTCATATGAATATACGGATGATGCTGTTAGATTTAATAAAATTCGTGAGAACATACAGGAAATACCAAAGGAGGTAGAAGAGAATGATGACTGAGATTATTATTTGTTGTATTATGTGTGTTATACTAGGTATAATATTAGGTTGCATTTGCATGGACATATATTTTCATAGAAATTATTATTATGGAGTACGACGTGATGGAGATAAATATTTATATGATTATGTTGTTCTAAAAGGAGATAATGATATACCAATAAAGCCGGAGCGCCAATTTTATGATTATGATCTATCAAAACAAAAATTTGTAACTACTGGTGATCGACATTCAGATACTATAGAAAAGTCATTTAGTAAAAATGATTTCAGATATTCTGAAGAATATTGGAAGTATACTTTTGAAGATGGGAAATCTAAAAACAGTGATCATCCATTAAGTTATGAGGAAATGAAACCATTAACCGATGTTCACGGACCAGTTAAAGATAATGGATTGGAGGTAATTAAGGTATGACAAGAGCTGAATTTTTTGGAATTATATTTAATATGGAGCCTGCAGATGCATTGATACAAATAGAAGAACCGAGGATATGTCATTATCCGAAATGTAAGGAGCCAAGCTGCAATCAATGTAAATCAGACATGTCATATTGGATGAGCGAATTTACAAAAGAGGATACTGATATCATAACACCAGAAAAATATAAAGAGGTATATGATAAATATATTGGATCTAAGATTAAGGAGGATTAGAATTATGAGTAATTTACCACTTACAAGAAGGGATAGTGTTTTTTATTTTTATAACGAGTTTAAATATTATTTATTTTATCCAATGAGAGAAAGGGACTTGGAAAAATGCTGGTACATGCGTCATTATAAAATGAATAATAACAATCTTATTCTTTATTTTAAAGCCGTTAGCAGCAATGGTGATAGAAAATGTAATATATCTATAACTCTTGATGCTGCTGGTACATATAATATTCACTATATCAATCAGCTGATCGATATATTTGAGAAGCATCAATTTTGTGAGTTTGAGATTAGTGAATATGATTATGGTAAGGATGAATTTTATATTATCTTTAAAATACCATATCTTATGAATAACGTCAGCATATATACCTATAGAGTATGTACTTATGGGATCGAGCTAAAAGATGTAGAGGAAAAGTTTTCTTATATTCCACTCTACGAGCGCATCTATAATGAATATATAAATGGTAATCAGAGGAGATATGAAATGGAATATGTAGATTTTGATGCGAGATGCCTGGATGATGCTTATGCTGATACATTACCTTATATTATTAAATCGGATATTTACCAGAAAGGTCAGGATGCGTTAAATAGGTTAAATAGATTACGTGATGGGTTTGGATTGCCTGCTTGTGACCTTACGATAAATGATGTAAGGAGACAATTGAGATTACCTATATGTAAAGAATTACCAACATATTATACATTGGGTTCTGGAACAGGATTTATTCACAAGCCTACATTATCAAAGCCACCAATCTTTAATGATCCGGCAACTATTTGTTATTGGAATGACGGAACAAAGACAGTAGTCAAGTGCCAAGAAGGAGATACATATTCCCCGGAAGCGGGATTAGCTTTGTGCTATATGAAGAAGATTCTAGGAAATACGTCTAAGGATCTTAATAAGGAATTACATAAGTATATTCTAGAATAAAAGGAGGAGTAGAATTATGGATTGTAAGAATTGTAAACACTGTGAAATCATAGAAAGCGGTAATTATAAATTAAATGACGGAACATTAATATTAGCTAAAGGTAATATACAAAAGTGTAAATTGGAGAAAGTAAAAAGCATAACCATTACAGATGGAGAGTTTGTTTGCAGCAATTTTGAGGAAGACCATCGATATATATGGGAGAGGGGGATTAATTTTGAAAGATCATGAAATAAATTTTATGGGAAGGAAAGTAGAAGCCATAGCCATGGGTCGTTGTGATAATTGCGAGGCGCGGTTTATTAATAACCGAAATAATGGTAGCTATACAATTATATTTAAGTATAATAAGATGAAAGACTGTAAAAACTATTCGAGGCCCCTATTAGAAAAGATTAATGAGATTAAAGACGCATATGAAGGCAACAGAGAAATCACTATTGACGAGGGTTGGCATAGCATTGCTATAACAAATGCTGTGGATAATGGTATAGATATGACTATTTACATGAATAATTTTGATTTAATGTTGGAATTAGATTATATCTCTTATATTTCAGAGGAGGGGGAAGCAGAAAATGGTAACACAAAAAGAAGTGAATAGAGTGATGGGTTCTCATAATCAACATCTAGATACGCAAAAGAAATATATGAAAGATTACATCGAGCCATTTAAAAATATCGAAGGAAAGTGGGTTGAAATGGCTATGAGAAAAGATGTAACAAGCATGGCTAGTAGAAATAGTTTAACTGATTTTGATAATAAAAGGATTTTATACCTTTGTAGGGCTGCATATAAAAGAGGGATTTTACTGGATAGAAAGGATCCTACTGGCAATACAAATTCATTCACATATTCAGTATTCATAAATTATACCGATATTATTAATCATGAAAATATTGAAAGCTTTGAGATACTAGGTGAAGGAGGAAAGAAAATTGTATGAGCGTGATAGGTCAAATGTGTCTATTAGTAATATTTGCAGTAGTGGCCGTACTAGCTATTTTTCTATGGGATGTCAACCACGACGACGAAGACGACGAGTAGAGAAAAAAGAATCATCTATATTTGATGCCATTTTGCAAAAGGAGGTGAAAAGAGTCAATGAAAACAAAACTAAGACTAATTAAAAACATACCACGTACACATTATGCCATGTGGGTTGAATTAACAGATGTAGACTTTGGTAAGAATAAGGCATATTCTGATGGTGCTTTTATTAATGTATTATATCCAATGGATTTTTGGTTTTATTTGAAAAACATTTGGAGCTTCTTCTGCTATAATATTCATAATCATACACATATTCGTGTAACGACACCTAATAAATCAAAAACTACTGAATTATTAGAAATTATAAGAGATAGACCTTATAATTATATTTATGATCAATCGGAGGTGATGGATAGTGAATGAATACATGCAAAGATATAGAGAAAAACACCCTGATTATAATAGCAATGCATACAATAAGGAATATCAAGAAGAGGTGAGATCCACAGCCATCCTAAATAATAAAAGATGGACCGAAGAAGAGGAAAAAGTCCTAAAACATATGTATGAATCCGGATATTCTCAAAAAGAAATAGCCAAAAGACTTGGAAGGACCTGGTATAGTATAGGTAATAAGATTAACCGATTAAAGCTTAGTCGTCGTAATATCAAGTCTTAATATGGTACGTAAAAATGTTTAAATTATATGAAAGGAGTTAGAATTATGTTAAAAGATTTAGACATCAATGAATATCAGGAGGTAATTAATACCGAAATAAGAGACTATTTATCGTTTGATGCTGATGAATCAATGAAATTGAAACATGGTGAATTAGTCAAAAACATGATTAGAGATGCTAATAATGTTAATGTTGAAGACGATAAGATGGATATTGAGCGTGATAAGGTTAAAGCTGATAAAAAGAAGACTGAAGTGGATGAGAAATTACGTTTAAAGCAGATGGAATTTGAACAAGAGAGATGGAACAAAGAACATGAATTAAAGATGAAGGAATTTGAGTTAAAAATGGCTCAGTTTGAACAAGACAAACTTGATAAGGAGCAACAACGACGTATTAATGAAAAAGATGCAGAACTTCGCGAGAGAGATATGGAACTTCGTGAGAAGGAAGCAGAACATCGTGAGTATGTTGACCTAGAGAATCTAAAAATCAAGAAGGAAGAAATGAGCAATTACGACAAATTAATGAATAGACAATTCTCTTGGCAGAAGGAAGCTGATGAAAAACGACTTGCTTTGGAACAGCAGCGATTAATTGAAGATCAAAGGCGCAATAAGACATCTGGATTGTTAGAATTAGCAAAGGTTGGCGTTCTAGGATGGTGCGGCTATAAATCCATAAAGAAAGGATTTGAGCTTGGCATGAATGGATTAAGTACAGACTTGAACGGATATAATGAATCGCCTGCGACATTGAAACTAGGCGAAAGCATGATCAACAGCAGCAATAAGTTTACACACTTTTAAGAACCAAAACTTTAGGGCTCAATCAGAGCCTTAGAGTTTTTATATTTTTAGGAGGAAAACAATGGATAAAGATGAAAAACAATCTATGGAGCAAACTATGCAAGCTATAAAATTCGAAGAGGATATGCGTAAAGTAACGTGGGTGCTTGAAAATTTCGATAAGATATCACTTGAAGAGCAGCTTGTAGTACTTTCCGCCGTCACTGATATGAAGGATTTGATTTTACCAATATTTAACAAGTATCACGAAGGTGCATTAAATGAAAAAGCAAATATGCTTGCGAAACTTTTGAGTATATTTAAGCGAGATGAAGATGAAGACTAGCTCGTCACATAATCAGGTTCTTATATGGACTAACATAGAGTGTAGAAGTGGTAGCACGCTCCGATAAGGAGAGGTAAGGGTTCGATTCCCTTTATGTTTTTGTCCATTATATTTTTGGCTTTTAAGGAGGTGATGAGAGGAGCCAAGCCAATATATTAACATTTATATTTTTGAAAGGAGCAAAATAATGGAAACCTATAATGTTAATGAAGACGGAAAGCTAAAAAAGCTTTCGTTTTGGGAGAAAATTAAGGAAGGAGCAAAAAATCATAAAGATGAAATCATGGTTTATAGCTTTTATGGAGCTATAGCTCTTGGCGGTGCTTTAGTTGGTTATGGAATTTATAAAGCACAGGTCGAACAAATTAATGCCCAAAAAGAAGCAGCTAAAGCTGTCAAAACTCCAGAATATTGGAAAAATCAGGCAATATTTCATCAAGGAATTGTTGATTATTCAAAGAAAATGGAGGAACTTTATTCAAATAATAGCACTGTAGAGGAGGTGGTGTAATGGATATTGTACAAAAGAGAGGAATATTATCTCTTATAAGTTTAGGATTAACAGTTGCTGGAGGAGCATGTGCATTTGCAGGTTCTAAGATGGATGGGCAAATTCAACAAATGAGAATTGCTCAGGCCGTAGATGCTAGATTTGCACAAGACTTTACAAGCACGATAAATATGGCTGCTGAAAATGCTGTTAATAATTTTGAAAATTCAAAGATAGATGGATATGTTAATAATTATATGACGCAGCATGTTGATGGTTATTTAACACGATATATGGATAGTGTAAAGCCGCATATGGATCAATATATAGATAACTATTTTACAAATAACGATACGTTAGATGCTAGAATAGCAGCGTTAACATGTGAGAAAATCTAGAAAGGAATACTATACGTATGCTAGAAGGATTAATTAGATCATCACAGCATGCTTTAACTACTTTCAGTATGAAAAAGCCAGAGATATTAACTGGTTGTGGTATCATAGGATTTATATTTACAATCAAGGAGGCCATAGTAGCAACACCTAGAGCTATGGCTTCTTTAGAAGAAGCTGATATGTATTTATATGAGACGGAGGATTTTGAGCCTACTAAAAAGGAAGAACTAGTAATAAAGGCCAAAGCAGTAGCTCCGCATTATGTAAAGACAGCTTTATTTGGTACTGCATCAATTCTCTGCTTTTGTGGTAGTTTGCATGAATCTAATAAGCAAGTGGCAGCAGCAGTTGCGGCTTATGGAATTATGCGTGATGAAAGATCCTCATTAAAAGAGGAAGTCGAAGAATTAAAGCAAGAACTAATAGAAGAGAGAGAATCTAAAACTGATAAAAAGACAAAGAAAGGAAAATCAAAAAATACCAGTGAGGAAAAATCTCAAAAACTTCTCACCTCTTCATCTGAAGTTATTCCGGAAGCTGAGGAATGTTTGATGTTAGACAAGATGTCTAAGCGATATTTCTATTGCAGTCCTCTCCGGATAAAGGAGATAGAGGCGAAGTTATCGAAGGATGTTATATTAGATATGTGGGTAAGCTTAAATGATTTCTATTATGAAATTGGCCTCGAGCCTTCCACATTAGGTGATTATTTCGGATGGTTTGCCGAAGATGATATTTATTTCACCTTCTCATCTTCTATGACTGATGATAAGAGGCCAGTAATTGAGATCGACTATGACTGCTCTAATCTAAAAGAGGATGGTCGGTCTAGGTATTGAACTGAGGATATTCCATATTGGAATACTTGGTTATAGATTATTTATAAGAAAAGGAGTAGAAAAACATGGAACAAAAGACAACAACAATGCCTGAAGTGGCAGAGGTAGCAAATGCAACAGAAAACGCAGAATTAGCAACAACTGAGGTGGCAAATGCTGTAGAGGCTGTATCATCAAAGAAGTATGATATAACACCTGCAGATTGTGCACTATTAGGATTCGCTGGAGTAGGCGTATTAGCTACAGGTTATGGTGCTTACAAAGGAATCAAGTGGTTAGTTGCAAAGGTTAAGGCTAAGAAAGCTGCTCAGGTAGAAGAAGAATTCGAGATGGCAGACGCACCCGAATCTAAATAATCTATGAAAAAGGTATAAAGGTCGCTGAAATATCAGGGCCTTTATATTTTTTACTAGAAAGGAGACAAATATGGGCGAAGTTAAGACACCCGAGCTAAAAGGAAACTCCAATAAGTCGAAAATCGTAACAAAAGAAGGAGAGCAAAAGCTAAAACCAGTAGTAAAAGGCGAGGTAACAAAGAAACAAAAGTCTTTTGGTAGGAAATTTGCTGATTCTTTCTTTGGAGCTGATGTTACGAACGTAAAAGATTACCTAGTTTATGATATAATTATTCCATCAATGAAAGATGGCATATTAGATGCCGTAACAAATGGTCTATCAATGCTATTAAATGGATCGAAGGCACCATCAAGAAGCGGAAAAAAGACCTATAACGGTGGTGGAATAAATTATAATAAAGTTTATACAATAAATCAAACACCTTATGGTTCTTCTAGCCGTATGGGACCGCGTGATAGTCGTTATTCTGGCCGTGGTGGCCTTCAAGAAGACATCATATTAGGTATGAGAGCCGAAGCAGAAGAAGTCCTAGAATCTTTAGTATGTGCTTGTGAGGAATATGGATGTGTATCTGTAGGTGAGTTATATGATTTATTGGGTCAATCTTCTGCATATACTGACCGAAATTGGGGTTGGTATGATTTAAGCAGTGCTAGAGTTGTAAGAGTACCAGAAGGATATTTGCTACGACTCCCTAGATGTATTTCGTTAAAATAGGAGGATAAAATGAACGACGAATTAATAAGAAGTTTAAGCCGTATTAAATTATTCGGTAAGCGAGAGGCTCCAAGAATTCTTATATTTTCAGGTCTTGGCGCTACCGTAGGAGGTGGAATATGGGCATGTGTTAATACTTACAATAAAATGCCTGAAGTGATCGAGCAACACAATGAGCGTCTTGAAGATATTCACCTCGAGATTGAGGCTAATCAAGGATTAGATGAAAAGGAGGTTAGAAAAGCTACAACTAATGCTTACATGGAAACTACTAAAGACATTTTTAGAGTGTATGTTGGGCCTGCTATCGTTACGCTTTTTGGTCTTGGTGCTATATTAGGTGGTGAACACAAGTATAAGACAAGATCTATTGAAGCTGCAGCAGCATATTTGACACTCCAGAATATGTATAATCGTTATCGTGAAAACGTTAAAGAGGAATATGGAGAAGAAGTTGACTATCGTATGGCTCATTCCATAAAGACTATAGAAGTCGAGGAAGAGTATACAGATAAGAAGGGCAATGTTAAGACTAAGAAGGTGAAGAAGGATGTTATTACCGATCCTACTGTTGGTACTGGACATAGTGATTATGCTAGGTATTTCAATGAGAGTTCTCGTGAATGGAATAAGAGTCCAGATGTAAATCTTATGACATTAAGAGCTAAACAGGAATGGGCTAATGCCAAGCTACGTACACAAGGATATTTATTCTTGAATGATGTATATGAGATGTTAGATATACCTATTACTGCAGCAGGACAACAAGTTGGATGGATATATGATGATAATAATGAAGTCGGAGACAACTATGTTGATTTCGGTATATTTGATGCTGACTATTCTATTGAGCAAGATGCTATTAATGAAATGAAGCATGGAGTTTATAGAGATGGTGAATATCTATTAGATTTCAATGTTGATGGTAATATTCTATCCAGGCTTCCCAGATGTATATGAAAAATATAGGCGACGAAGAGAAGCTCGTATAATGGCTATGACCATTGAAGCTTTAACGTGGAATGGTGAACCATATGACTATCCTTGGGGGCTTTGGTGCTCCTAAGAATAGTTTTTAAGAAAGGAGTAAAAATTAATGAATAAAGGATTAATAGCTGCTATATCTGGTATCTTAGGTGCTGGAACAGGTGCAGCGGTTACTTATGTTCTCGTAAAGAATAAATATCAGAGACTTTATGAGGAGGATGTTGCTGGTATTAGAGAATATTATAGGAAAAAGGATGCTGCTGTAGAGGCTCGGAAAGTATATTCTGGCGAGGATGTCGAAGATAACGGTTATGATGAAGAAATAGCCGAAGACTTCGATAAGGTAGCGTCTGAAGAACCTGTAACTATTGATGAGGAAGATGTTGACTACCAGGACATCGTTAAGAAACTTGATTATAGTACCATGGGTAAATCTCATGAGAACGATGAAAAAGGTGAAAAAGTAGAAGATCAGTATGCGGACAATGAACGAGTCAGTGATTTATATATTATTGATGAAGCTAGTTGTTATGAAGACAACGGATATGATGTAATGTCATTTACATATATTGTAGATGATGATGTACTAGTTGATAGTGCTACTGGAGAAACTGATTCTGTTATACTTGATCGAATTGGTGAGTTATTGAGATCACATGATGGCGAATTAACATTATATATTCGTGATGATTTGAATAATTCGCATTACGAGGTAGATTATGAATATCATCGTTCGTATGAGGAATTCGTGGAAGACGAGTTTACAGAATGATGAATCAGAGATATTTTGAGTATCTTTGCGGATTGATTTATGCTGATAATATATATAATTATGGGAAGCTATTAACGAGGTTGCATGAAATCCCATATATTTGGTTTATCAGTAATGATGAAAATAGGTCTTTAGCTGGTAGAAACCTTCGTAGGATGTTTCTTCTTGATAATGATATGTCTATATCTTTATTAAGCCCTTTAAATGATGATATTGATTGGAATATGGGTACGTTTGATAGAGACAATATTGTCCAAACGTGTTCAGTATTAGAATTCTTAGTTGGACTTGCTAAGGAATGGGAAGATAAATTATCATTTAATTCGGATTATGGTGATAGAACTCCGCATTGGTTTTGGGGGCACATGATTCGTAATTTAGGTCTTGATAGAATGGACAATATTAGATATAACGAGCATTATATTAATACGGTTATTGATAGTATGTTACATAGACAATATAATTGGGAAGGGCAAGGAAATATCTTTACAATCCCAGGATTCGATATGGATATGGCACAGATAGAAGTCTGGTGGCAATTGACTAACTATATTAACTGGCTAATAAGCGAGGGTTTAGAAGATCTATAACTAATTTTGTTATATTTTGAAAGGAGCTGAAAATGGAAAATACAAGATTTGGATTGGATTGTGGAGAGCACTTCACGATTATCACAGGAGATTTTGAAACAAATAAGCATGAGGTTGTAGAATTTGCTTATGATGTTGGTAAATTGAAGGGACAAAATGAAGTTTTGAGTAGCCTCAGCAAGGAGAAAAACAAAGCTGCAGTTGTTGGTGGATTGATCGGATTCGGTATTGCAACCATATGGTCACGTAAAAAATACAAAAAATATCGTACCGAATTAGCTAAAAAAGAAGCTGAGGAGAAGGCTCTAAAAGAAGCCGAAAAAAAGACTTGGAAAGAGTAAAAATTGTATAATTTCCTGAAAATTTTGTACCATTTTTGAAATTTGTACCATTTTTGAAAGTGGAAATGACGAGGGAAAAATGGCTTATAATGACGAGGTGATGCGATTTGTACCAAATATTTGGTACATTGTACCATTTTTGAAACGGATTTGGTACAGGGGGCGATTGAGTCAAGAATGGCTTATTTTAGCCGTTTATAAGAGTTTTTTTCGACCTCACCTCTTCGTTTGTACCATTTTTGCAAAAATTTTTCTAATTACGCACGGGAGAAAAAATTACTATATAGAATATATTTCAAATTTGGTACAAATGGTACAGAATAAATTTTGGAAAGGAGTTATATTTATGGATTTCTATAATATTAAAGAAATCTCTGCAAAAAAAGGTGTGTGGGAAATTACACCTGATTTTGTAATCGGCAGAACTAAAGATTTAATGGTTCGTGGTGGCTCCTTTTATGCAATTTGGGATGAAGAAAAGGGATTGTGGTCTACAGACGAATATGATGTAGCTAAGATTGTTGATAAAGATCTATACAGGTATAAAGAAGAAAGAGGTAGTCTATTAGGTGGAGCTGTTATAGTAAAAACTTTGACGGACTTCTCAACAGGTAGCTGGGATAAGTATAAAAGTTATATTTCAAAAGCTCCTGATAACTATAAGTCTTTAGATAACAAGATTATATTTAATAATACTGAAGTTAGCAAAGACGATTACATTAGTAAGAAGCTTAGCTATGATTTAGAGAATAGCGAAATACCTGCATATAATGAATTGATGAATACTTTATATGATGAAGAAGAGAGAGCTAAGATTGAATGGGCCATTGGGTCTATTATATCTGGTGATGCGAAACGTATTCAGAAATTTATAGTATTATATGGTGACGCTGGCTCAGGAAAATCTACAGTATTAAATATTATTCAGATGTTGTTTGAAGGATATTATACAACATTTGATGCTAAAGAGCTAACACAAAATGCTACAGGATTCGCAACTGATTCATTTTCTGGAAATCCCTTGGTTGCTATACAACATGATGGCGACTTATCAAACATTAAAGATAATAGTTTGCTTAATAGTATAGTTTCTCATGAAGAGATATTAATAAATGAGAAATTTAAAGCACGATATTCAACTAGGGCCCAGTGCTTTCTATTTATGGCAACTAATAAACCAGTAAGAATAACAGATGGCAAATCTGGAATCATAAGAAGACTTATTGATGTTACACCATCAGGACGAAAAGTATCAACGTCTAGATATAATAAATTAATGAATGATATATCTTATGAATTAGGCGGAATAGCATACCATTGTTTGGAAGTTTATAAGAGAATGGGCAGAAATTATTATGGAAGCTATAAACCTATAGAAATGATGTATAAGACAGATCCATTCTTTAATTTTGTAGAAGCAAACTTTGATACATTCAGAGAACAAGATGGTACATCATTAAAAGCTGCATATGCTGCATATAAGAAATATTGTGATGATTCTGAAATAGAGTATAAAATGCAGCAGTATAAGTTTAGAGAAGAGCTTAAAAATTATTTTAAGAATTTTGAAGAACAGGCCAGAGTAGATGGTGTACATATCAGAAGCTACTATTCAGGATTTCTTGCTGAAAAATTTATGAGACCTATTAAACAAGAAGAACCAGACACCACAGTACAAGATATTATGGAAAATAAGCCTTGGTTAGAGTTTAATTGTAAGGAATCATTATTTGATAAGAGATGTAACAGTTGTTTAGCACAATATGGTAGTGTAAAAGAAACACCTAAAAGTAAATGGGCTGATGTTACTACTAAATTAAAAGACTTGGACACTAGCAGATTACATTATGTAAGAGTTCCAGACAATCATATTGTTATAGATTTTGATTTGAAGGACGAAAATGGTGAAAAATCTTTTGAAAAGAATTACGAGGCTGCTTTGAAATGGCCAGCAACATATGCTGAGTTATCGAAAAGTGGAAAAGGAATCCATTTACATTATATTTATAAAGGTGATCCTACAAAATTGAGTCGTATATTTGCTGATGATATTGAAATAAAAGTATTTACTGGAAATTCATCATTAAGAAGAAGGCTTACGAAATGTAATGATATTAATATAGCCGAAATATCATCTGGATTACCTATGAAATTGAAAGGAGGTAAGATGGTCGAGGAAAAAAGCATAAGTAACGAGAAACATTTAAGAGCTTTATTAAAGAAATGTCTTAATAAAGAAGTATTTCCTAATACAAAGCCTTCTATCGACTTTATATTTAAGTTATTAGAAGATGCATATGAATCAGGAATGGCCTATGATGTAACAGATATGAGAAATGCTATTATAGCATTTGCTGGAAGTTCTAGGCACCAAGCTGATTATTGTTTAAAACTCGTTAACAAAATGCATTTTCATTCTGAGGAGCCATCCAAGAATACTGAAGATGATGAGGAAAAGCCTATAGCTTTTTATGATATAGAAGTATTTCCAAATTTATTTTTAGTAAATTGGAAAATAAAAGGCAATAAAAAAGTAAACAGAATGATAAATCCAACGCCTGCTGAGATTGAACATCTTATAACGTCAACTAGACTAGTAGGATTTAACTGTAGAAGATATGATAACCATTTAATGTGGTGTCGTATGATGGGATATGATAACGAACAGTTATACAATCAATCTCAAAAGATAATAAATAAGTCTCAGAATGCATTTATGGGTGAGGCGTATAATTTGAGTTATGCTGACGTATATGATTTCTGTTCTAAAAAACAATCTCTTAAGAAATGGGAAATCGAACTAGGTATACACCATCAAGAATTAGGTTTGCCTTGGGATCAACCAGTTCCAAAAGAATTGTGGAATAAAGTTGCTGAATATTGTGATAATGATGTTATTGCAACTGAAGCTGTTTGGGATGCTAGACAAGAGGACTTTATAGCTAGACAGATATTGGCTGACATTTCAGGTTTAACTGTTAATGATACAACACGTTCTCATACAACTAAAATTATATTTGGTAATGAGAGACACCCAGAATTAGTATATACAGACTTATCAGAATTATTCCCAGGTTATGAGTTTAAAGACGGACATTCTTCATATTTAGGAGAAGATCCTAGTGAAGGTGGAAGAGTATATGCTGAACCTGGTATTTATGAAGACGTTGCTTTATTAGATATAGCATCCATGCATCCGACATCGGCTATTGAGTTAAATATATTTGGTAAATATACTAAAAACTTTAAAGATATAAAGGATGCTAGACTAGCTATAAAGCATAAAGACTTTGAAACTGCTGGAAAATTATTGAATGGAGCATTCAAACCATACTTAACAGATAAATCTAGGGCTAAAGATTTAGCACAGGCTCTAAAGATTGTAATCAATTCTGTATATGGTTATACAACAGCAACATTTGATAATCCGTTTAAGGATCCTAGAAATGTAGATAATATTGTAGCTAAGCGTGGAAGCTTATTTATGATAAATTTACAAAAAGAAGTCCAAAAGATGGGATACACAGTAGCACATATAAAAACAGATTCAATAAAGATTCCTAATGCTGATGAAAAGATTATAAATTTTGTAATGGAATATGGTAAAAAATATGGGTATGATTTTGAACATGAGGCGACATACGAAAAAATGTGCTTAGTCAATGATGCAGTATATGTTGCTAAAGATGCTTCTGATGGACATTGGACAGCAACGGGTACACAATTTCAGGTTCCATATGTATTTAAGAAATTGTTTTCTCATGAGCCAATTGAATTTTCCGATCTATGTGAAACAAAATCCGTATCTACAAATTTATATTTAGATATGAATGAAAGATTACCAGATGTTTCGCAATATGAGGCCATTAAACAATTAAGAGAAGACAGAGAAAAAGGAAAACAAATTACAAAGGCTAATCTTAATATTTTAGAATCCACGGATTATATGGACAAGCAAGATTTAGAAGAATTAATCGAACCTGGACATAGTTATAAATTCGTTGGTAAAGTCGGTTTATTCTGTCCAATAAAGCCTGGATGTGGTGGTGGTATATTATTAAGAGAACAAAATGGAAAATATTATGCCGCTACAGGAACGAAAGGTTATAGATGGTTAGAATCAGAAGATGTAAAGGATCAAAGTATAATAGATGAAGGTTATTATATTTCTTTGGTTGATGAAGCTATGGAAACTATTAATGAATTTGGAGATGCTGAAGCATTTATAGAATGAAAGGAGTAATAAAAATGGAGCAAAATTATATTGAAATTGAAAATGCCGTAATTAGATTTCCGAACTTTTCAGGTAGACCTGATAAATGGAATCCAAATGGTGGTAGAAGATCTTTCGTATTATTATTAACGGATGAATTAGCAGAAGATTTGACAAATTCTGGTTGTAATGTTAAGGTGTTTCAGCCTAGAGATGATGAAGAAGTACCACAACCATACATTTCTGTTAAATTAAATTATAATGGTCCATTTCCTCCTAATATTTATATGATATGTGGAAGAAGTAAGACATTATTGAACGAGGATACAGTCGGTAATCTGGATTATTCTGATATTGAGCATATCGATTTGATATTAAGGCCGTATGACTATGGAGAAAAGATGGGAAAAGGTCCTGATGAACCACATGTTGCATTGTATGTTAAAACAATGTATGTTACAATAGCTCAGGATAACTTCGCTAGCAAATATGACTTTGAAGATGAGGAGATTCCATTTGAGTAAGATATGTTGAGGGGATTTTTATAGTCCCCTCTTTTTAAGGAGTCACTTATGAAACTTAAACCATACCAACAAAAGGCTGTAAAGCAAATGCGTAATGGATGTATATTATGTGGTGGTGTTGGTTCTGGAAAAAGTATAACTGCTATTGCATATTATTTAAAAGAACAAGGGTATCTATTAGAAGATCAACAATGGAATATTGACAAAATAGATTTAAATTGTTTTAAAAATAATAGAAAACCATTATATATAATAACAACTGCTAGAAAAAGAGATACTCTAGAATGGGAAGGTGAACTTACTCATTTTTCTTTAGATGGAATAAACGATGATAATATTCACGTTGATTCTTGGAATAATATAAAAAAATATAAAGATGTGAAAGATGCATTCTTTATATTTGATGAACAGCGAGTTGTAGGTTATGGACAATGGGCTAAATCGTTTATAAAAATTTCAAAATATAACGATTGGATATTATTATCCGCTACTCCTGGAGATACTTGGTCTGATTATATTCCAGTTTTTATAGCTAATGGTTTTTATAAAAACAAAACTGATTTTGTAAATCAGCATGTTGTGTATAGTAGATATACAAGTTATCCTCAAATAGAAAGATACCTAAATATACAAAGACTCATAAGGCTAAGAAAAAAAATCTTGGTTGATATGGAATATGATAGACATACCATACATCATGATATAGATATTATTGTTGATTATGATAAATTAACTTATAAAGATGTATCTAAAAGAAGATGGAATATTTTTGAAGATAAACCAATAGAGAATGCTTCTGAGTATTGTCATATTCTTAGAAAAATTGTTAACAGTGATGAGAGCCGTTCGGTTGCTATTTTAGAAATTATGGAAAAGCACGAACGAGTAATTATATTTTATACTTTTGATTATGAACTAGAGATTTTAAAAAGTATAGCATATCCAGAAGGATGCGAAGTCGCAGAATGGAACGGGCACAAACATCAAGATATACCTGATAGTAAAAGTTGGGTATATTTAGTGCAATATAGTGCTGGAGCTGAAGGATGGAATTGCATCTTAACAGATACTATTATATTTTATAGTTTGAATCATAGTTATAAAATGACAAAACAAGCTTCCGGTAGAATTGATAGATTAAATTCTCCTTATATAGATCTATATTTTTATCATTTAAAATCTAGAAGCTCTATTGACTTATCAATAGCTAGAGATTTGAGATGTAAACGAGACTTTAATAAAGGAAAATTTGTCTCGTCGCAGAATCAGACCTTTATATAGGAGAGAGACACTTAGAGTGTCTAATTCTTTATAATTTTTTGTCAATATGAAGGAGCCAAACATGAAAAAAGAATCACAATTCCAGAAAGAATTGATTGTAAAGTTGAAAGATCGGATGCCAGAATGTATGGTGATTAAACAAGACCCAAATTATATTCAAGGCATACCAGATCTTTTAATTTTAAACGGAGAGAATTGGGCTGCACTAGAAGTCAAGAGATCAAAATCGGCTAGTGTTAGACCTAATCAAAAATATTACGTTGATAAAATGAATGATATGTCAAAAGCAAGATTTATATCACCAGAAAATGAAGAGGAGGTTCTGGATGAAATTCAACGATCACTCACAGCTAGAAGGTAAACACGCATATTTATCAGCTAGCAAATATCATTGGTTAAATTATAATGATGAAAAGCTAATACAAAATTATAATAATCATTTGGCTGTTGAACGAGGAACTAGATTACATGCACTTGCAGCGGAGCATATAAATCTTGGAATAAAAATGCCGAGAACTAATCAAACTTTACATCGCTATATAAATGATGCTATAGGATTTAGATTAAAACCAGAAGTTGTTTTATTCTATTCTTATAATTGTTTCGGTACAGCTGATGCCATAGGATTTAAAAATAATCTATTAAGGATTCATGACTTGAAAACTGGTATGACACCAGCACACATGGAACAATTATTTATTTATGTAGCTTTATTTTGTTTGGAATATGATATGAAACCTAGCGATATTAAAATTGAAACTAGGATATATCAATTTGATGATATATTTATATCTAATCCGACTGCTGAAGATATTCTACCAATCATGGATAAAATAATATCTTTTGATAAATTGATAAATAAAACATTGGAGGAATAATAATGATGACTGACGAGTTATTTCATTATGGAATGCCTAGACGATCTGGTAGATATCCATGGGGTTCTGGAAAAAATCCTTATCAAGGATATCAAGAGGTATATTCTAGATACCAACAACAACTTGATGAAGGATTGACGGCTCAAGAAGTAGCAAAAGCTATGGGATTATCTAGTAGAGAACAATTAGATAACCTTAGACAATTGGCTAATAAAGAAAAGACCATTGAGAATATTTATACGGCCAAATCATATTCAGATAAAGGAATGTCTAATGTTGCTATCGGAAAAAAGATGGGTGTAGGTGAGGCCACTGTTAGAAGATGGCTTAAAGAAGATGCCTTACAAAAAGAAACAGTCATTGCTGATTTAGCAACCATGTTTGCAGACAAAGTTGATAAAGATCATTATCTTGATGTTGGAAAGTATACAGAATTAGACATGGGAATTACTGATGGACGAAAAAAAGCAGTCCTTCAATTTTTAAAAGACCATGGATATGTAGTCCATGACGTCAAAGTTCCTCAATTAACAAATCCTAATCAGAAAACATCTTTGCTTTTATTATGTCCACCTAATACAGAATGGAAAGACGCTAAGAATAATCTTCATAAGGTTACACAATTTTCTGATAAAGTAGATTACGGTGAAAATGGAAAACCACAATTGGTAAAAACACAAAAGCCAAAGTCAGTTGACTCTAGTAGAATTGGTGTTAGATATGCTGAAGAAGGAGGAACTGATAAAGATGGTGTTATAGAATTAAGAAGAGGCGTTGCTGATTTAACAATGGGTGATGCAGCATACGCGCAAGTAAGAATTGCTGTTGATGGCACACACTATATAAAAGGTATGGCTATATACTCAGACAATTTACCAAAAGGCGTAGACATATTGATTAATTCTAATAAGAAAAAAGGAACACCGTTGACGGATCCAGATCCAGATGCTAAACAGATATTAAAACCTATGAAGGATAATCCTGAAAATCCATTTGGAGCATTAATAAAAGCTGGTGGTCAAACAACTTATGTCGATGAAAACGGCAAGCAACAACTATCTGTTGTAAATAAGATAAGAGAAGAAGGAGATTGGGATAATTATTCTAAATCTTTGTCTGCTCAGATGCTATCTAAACAACCTAAGCCATTGGTTGATAAGCAATTAAGGTTAGCTTATGCAGAAAAAGCAGAAACATTTGATGAGATTAAAAATCTAACCAACCCAGCTATTAAAAGAAAATTATTAGGTGAGTTTGCTGATGAATGTGACTCAGCTGCGACACATATGAAAGCCGCAGCATTGCCTAGACAAACTACTAAAGTATTATTACCAGTACCAGAGTTAAAGGACAATGAAATATATGCACCGACATTAAGACCTGGAGAAAAAGTTGTATTAATAAGATATCCACATGCTGGTACTTTTGAGATACCTCAACTCACAGTAGTTAACCCAGACTTTAAGCCTGGTAAAAATACAGTTGGTAAAAAATCATTAGATGCGGTGGGTATAAATCCATCTGCAGCAGCACAGCTTTCAGGAGCAGACTTTGATGGGGATACTGCTTTAGTAATTCCTGTAAATTCTAAAGTTAAAATAAAAACATCCCCCGCCCTAGAACAACTTAAAGGATTTGATCCTAAAGAAGCATTCCCAGGGTATCCTGGTATGAAAAAGATGACACATGATGGCACCCAAAAACAGATGGGGATCATCACTAATCTATTAACGGATATGCAACTAGGGGGTGTTGATAATTTAGATGACCTCGCGTGTGCAGTTAAACACTCTATGGTAGTAATAGATGCGGAGAAGCACGGGCTGGATTATAAGACATCGGAGAGGGTCAATAGAATAGCGGAGCTAAAAGCTAAGTACCGCCCCCCTAACCCCGAGACGGGTAAGCCTGAAGGGGGTGCCGCTACAATTGTATCACGTTCCAAAGCCAAAGTATATGTTGATCAAAGAAAACAGATATCCCCCACCCGAGACTGGGACCCTGAGACGGGGGAGGTTCATGTACAACTTACTGGGGAGAAGAACAAGAGCGGGGGACTTAAGCAACAGCAAATCTCTAGGATGATGACGGTCAAGGATGCTAACGAATTAGTATCTGCTTTTCGTAATCCTATAGAGATAAGCTATGCCAACTATGCGAATAGTATGAAGGCTATGGCTAACGAGGCCCGTAAAGAATACTTAAAGGTTAAGAACACTGAGTATAATAAAGATGCAGCATTAAAATATGCTAAAGAAATAGAATCTTTAGACACCAAGCTGTTGATAGCAGAAAAGAATAGGCCTAGGGAACGTAAAGCACAGGCCCTAGCTACATCAGAATACAAGGCAATCCTTAGTGAGAATCAAGACATGGATAAAGATGATAAAGATAAAGAGCGTCAAAGATGCCTAACAAATGCTAGAGCTGCTGTTGGTGCATCTAAGAAAGATGTTGAGATTCAGATAACTGATAGAGAATGGGAAGCTATACAAGCTGGTGCATTAAGACCTAGCAAAGTACAAAAGATACTTAATAATACTGACTCAGATAAATTTAAAGAACGTGCTTTGCCTAGAAACCAAAGAGGTTTTACTGATGCACAACTTGCAACAATCAAAGCAATGTTTAATGGAAACTTTACATTACAACAGATTGCTGATAAGTATGGTGTTTCTCCTTCAGCTATTAGTAAAGCATTAAAGTCCTAGAACAATAAAGTGTTTTGTTCAAGAACAACTAAACTAAACTAAAGAAAGGAAAGTTTCAAATGGAAACAAGCAAAGATGATTTCATTAAAAGAGATTTCATGTTAACAACGATTGACAATCCGTTTAATCCTTTCACACAGTTTCAACTTTGGTATAACTTTGATCAGCAACAAGGATACAACACTTGTTCGTACTTGTCTAGAATTTCTAAAACAAGTTCAAGTCAAACTGAAATGGAACAAGCACGTTCCAATTTTCAAGCAATGCAAGAAATTTGTGACTATAATCCTTTGCTGTATTTAATAATTTACAAAGATGAGGACTTTAATGAAAGGATGAAGCATGCAAAAGAACAAGTTTACGAATGATAAATACTCATTCATAATTCTTTTTCCTAATGAGGGGTGCAATTAAAAGACCGGGGGGGGGTGCCCCCTCCTATCACCCCTTAAAAAAT
>AUXO012136707.1_pt1 | contig 58907 bp, 35 predicted proteins | sample 768731 | NCBI WGS metagenome assembly AUXO01 (sample SAMN02715735, study PRJNA202380) | gut metagenome | biome: sheep rumen | host: Ovis aries | place: New Zealand: Palmerston North
TTTTGTACTATGAATTATAGGGTAAGTTGAATAACTGATACCTGTCTGCTTCGGGTATAAATTAAGAGACATGCCGCTCTGATGGTGGGCTGCCAGTGACTGTAGAAACTCTTATTTGATTATATCTTAATTGTTGTAGTTGAGGTGAACTATGGCTGAGCAAAGGTACAACAAAACTACAACTGCTACAACGTGTATTTTAATGGATGCTTATGCTTCTTACCCTATGTGATATGGGATTCTCATAAACTACTATAAAAAAGCAGCTACAGTCGAAAGTGATTGTAGCTGCTGTTGTTATACTACATTTGGTATTACCGTTTGTAGTTTATCGAATACCTATCTTTTTGTACAATGTAGTTAATATTGAATAAATTTCTTCCCATTAATCACATAAATACCCTTAGGCAAATCACTTAGGTCGATAGAACCATTCTGCATACTCTTTGAAGCAACTTTTAATCCATTGATAGTATAAACATCAACTTCTTTTTCTTCTGCACTAAACGGAGCCATGATACCTGTTGTGCTATCACTATCACTATCGAATTTGATTCTCAAAGATGTCTTGGAAGCACCTACAGTTTCAAAATAATCCTTTGTAAGAACAAAATATGCACGGAATGGAGCAACGGTGTTGCTTATGGTATAGTCAGCCTTTGTCGTAGGACTCTTAATACTTGGATTGTAATACTTAAAAGCATCTCCAGCATCGTTGAGGAACCAACCATCTTCAATAGTTTTTCCAACCGTAGTGCCTATGAAATTGTAGTAACTTGAATTATTTCCAATAGTAGCTTCATTATGTAAGATTGCATTTTCACCATAGAATGTGATGTTTTTATTTCTTAAATCCCATTTCTTACCCCAATAATCATCGGGAACATTCATGATATAGGGTTCGTATGCAAGCATCTCATCAGTATTCTCGAAAATAACTGTATTATCACTTGTATCCAATCTATCGAATTTTCTAATCCAGAAATTCTTTCCTGTATCACTATCAGAATGGAACCAATCGATATCAACATTATCTGTTGTATTTTTAACAGAACTTACTTCGAAAGGCAAAGCGATCGTTCTCCAATTATTATTGTTTCCACGGCTAACTCCTGCTGTTGGGGTTGTTGTGAAGTTTATTTTCTTTGCGGTAAATCTCTTAGGTACAAAGAAGTCTTTGCCATCAACGAGCGTTATGTTCTCAGCTACATTTCCTTTAACAACATTCTTGTTTGCGAGTCCGCTTGGTACAGTTTGAGATGCGCCCAGATAATATAAGACATTGGGATTCGAACTTGGAGTGATTATTTTGACAACAGTAGCATCTGTAACATCGACAGCAACCACGTCAGTTCCAATTTTTACAGAAGCGGTTGGAGCTACAGAAGAACTTTCACCATTTGCTTTCCATGTGGTAACTGCAGGAAGGAATACCATGGGCAAAACTTCAATCAACTTAGAATTAGTTCCAGTAGCATCCAAATTATATTCCACCCTAATATCATATCTACTATTATAATGTAAATTTTCAAATTTTATGGGAATAGAGATGGTCTTTCCTGCGGGAATATAAAAATCTTGAGTATACCATGTCGCATTATCTCCCTTTGTATTAAATCTATCAAAATTAAATGAAGTTGCATTTACGCTATCATATTCTCTAAGCCAAATATTCAATGTTGTAAATACTGGAAGTGTTCCATTATTTGTAATTCCTGTAATTGTCACATCAAATGTGTTTCCCCAAATACTACGTTTATCATTGACAAATCTTGCATAATTTTTATTAATGCCAAAGCCAATTTTACTTATATCCAATGTGGGTTGCGTCTTATTTAAGATACTTAATGTTGTTTGACCAATAACATTATTACCACTTGCATCAGTAGCTATCCAAATGTTATATTTACCAGCTGCGGTAGGTGTAAATGGAAATTCAAGGGTAATTTCATCATTTTTTCCTAAATTAATATATAAAGAACCTTTGTTTGTTCCTTTTGTAGTTGTATTGCTAGCAAAAAAATATACAGTACCAGAGAAACCAAAATCTCCACTTTTTATGGTTGGCAATACCGTTTGTTCTTTTTTTATAAAGCCATTACCTTCAAAATTAAATCCAGAAACATATAACTTAGAATCTTTTATTTCTTTGGTTGAAGGATTCAGTGACAAGGAAACACTGTTGTTGTAGTTGGCAAACGCAACGTTGTTATGATAACAAACTCGCCATGAGTCATCACCATTGAGTTTGTACATTGGAACTAAGACATAATCATTCCCAAAAGGAATATTTGCTTGTTTAAAATCATTGGCTGTTAACCCAATTGTTCTGGATGTACTTTTACTATTTTCTAATGTCGAATAAGAATTTGAGTATTGTTTTAATAAAACCACATCGTCATTATACATACATCCAATACCAAATAAATAAGAGCCAGAAAGACCACTTTCGTTTACATATAAGATTGTAGCGTTTGAACTGGAAGCTGTCGTTATTTTAGAAGCCAAGAAACGATTTCCTGAGTTTGTGTCACCTAAACTTTTAGGGGTCGCAAACAATAAAGCACTTTGTTGCTGAGCATAAGAACGAAAATTATTAATAGTTGTGTTAGCCCCCGATTTATATCTGTTGAGAACAGATAATCTGAAAAAACCATCATTAAGACCTTTCCACCCCCAATTTATGTGAAATAATCCACTTATATCATATCCGTCCACAATAAAAGAATGACCATAAGTATTATTAGAGGAACTTACATAAAAACCATTATATAAAACTGGGCGATGGTTTAATAATTCATTGTAAATTAAATCTTCCCACTCCTCAACTGAATAGTATTGCCTATTAATATATGTCATTGAAGAGTTATATCCAAAATAATTTTTTAAAGCAGGAATATGCGATGAAATTGACGAAGCTCCATTGCTGAAATCAACATTTAGAGCCCTTGCACAATAATACATGAAATTGGAAACGGCATTCAACTGAGTTGTGTTGTATTTCATTGTAGGTAATTCAATTAATTCATCTAACATGTTGTTCCAATCTAATTTTGTTCCTTTGGGAATAGAGGAATTAATTGCTGCTGTTGTTGAAGGCACATTTGAATTGCCATAATAATACATAAGTTGTGAAAGTGCAACAGTAGCACACCCTAATCCAGAATGTAACTTAGTAGTGCTATTTATTGGTGTTTTTGAACTATATGGATAACCTGATCCCCATTTAGACGTTGTCAATGGCGCAATTGTCTTTTTTGTCTTTTCTAATACTTTTCTTGGAGAAGAAACAGAATTCTCACTTGCATCAACCTCAACAATAGATTCTATTTCCCTCTCATATCCTTCGAGCCAAGCCTTTAATGGTTCTGGCATGTTTTCCTCATCAAAACTTCCTGTGTCAGAGTAGCCCAAAATTTCTTCAGTTCGATCATCTCCAGAGACAATTACGAAACCTTGATCGTTACCCACATTGAAGATGTAATAATAAGACGATTCGTTTTCCTGAGCATTAGCTTTACGAGGAGCACGGTAAGCTACCTGTGAAGACTTCAATTCGATACCTTTCGTCGCAAGGAAGCTCTTGGCTTCATTTAATGCTTGAGAACGAGTTACAGGATTTGCCTTAACTACAAGGCAAAGCAAAAATAAACTAAAAAACAGAGCAAATCTTTTCATTAGATGATACGTAAATTAATTTTTCCGCAAAAGTAGTAAAATAACACCTAATATGTTACAAGTAAACACATTAATTAATTATAATTAACACAAAATGATGGCATTTAAATTTTTCACATCATAATTGAAATGGTTTAGCCTACTTGTGCCATGATATAGTCACGGCATTCTTCCATCAACCATTTAGGTGTACTTGTAGCACCACAAATACCAATTGTTTCCACACCTTTTATCCAATCCATGTCTATCTCGTGAGCACTCTCAATTTGATAACTGTTTGGATTTACGCTTTTGCATTCATTAAACAGAACCTTACCATTTGAACTTTTTCTTCCACTTACGAAAAGAATTAAATCATGCTTAGCGGCAAAGTTGGAAATATTTGGCATTCTGTTAGCTACCTGTCTGCAAATTGTATCAAAACTCCTGAAAGTTGCTGAATTAGAAATATGTTCTTGAATATACTCAATGATTCGATGAAATTCATCAAGACTCTTGGTTGTTTGTGAATATAAATAAATATCTCGATTGAAATCAAGTTTCTTTACATCCTCCAGGCTTTCCACCACAATTGCATGACTCTGCGTTTGTCCTACCAAGCCCAATACTTCAGCATGTCCGTTCTTACCAAAAATCACGATTTGAGCCTGTGGATTGCTGTCAAATTGTTTTTTGATTCTTCTTTGAAGTTGGAGCACAACTGGACATGTAGCGTCAATAATCTCTATATGATTACGAGTCGCCAATTCGTACGTTTCAGGAGGTTCTCCATGAGCTCTCAGCAATACCTTTACATGATGTAATTTTGCCAAGTCCTCATGATTGATGGTAATCAGTCCTTGCGCATGAAGACGTTCCACCTCCATACCATTATGGACTATATCCCCCAAGCAATACAATGTATGGGTTGACTTTGTGCTTTCATTAGAAGCGCTTAATTCTTCCTCTGCTTTTTTAATTGCCGTAGTTACACCAAAGCAAAAACCGCTGCCGTTATCTATTTCTATCTGAATCATTATTTCACGTTTATATCCACTATTACTTTTGAACGTTTAGGATCATTGGTTATCATTAAGATACGTGGCTTTGTTTTGGTTGTTTTGATTTCCTTTGCTATGGCAGAAATTTTCATCTTCACAACTTCTCCTGGCATAATCTTCACTTTGTCTATTTCTACCTGAATGCCTATCGTGTACATCTGAATAGCCGTAATATCCAATCTTGATTTTCCTTTATTGGTGATTTCAATCTCTCCCTTCAACTTTTTCTTTCCATTAAAATGGCCTAAGTTAAGTGAAGTTGTCGATAGATGGAAGATGGGAGCATTCTTCAACTGTTGTTCCGTTAAATTTCCAAATCCTGGAAGAAGTACGGCGGATATTCCAATTTCCTTTTCGGGTGCCACTTTATCGCCAGGGTTCTTACCTAAGAATACATTGGTTTGGGCAAGACCATCATTAGGCAACAAGGTTGAATTTAATGTAAAGGTTATTTCCCCTCCCTGACCAGATGAGATTCTTGAAGGCGACACGTCTGCGGTCAGATAATTTGGTAAATGCATCACCAAGGGATAAGCAGTCTCACTGGTTGGATTTTTAATATGAATTTTTGCGACAGGTCTATCCCCTCTGTTCACGTCGTCAAACTCAATATTGTGAGCATCTGCCAATAAGTCGCCCAGCTTAAATGGGTAGTCTCCCGTGAAGTCGACAATCTCTTCCACAACTACACCTTTAAGTGTCAGAACCAAAGGTTCTTCCATACCGTAAGCATAAACCAAAGTGTGTTTTTCAAAATGTCCCATTTGCTGGGCATCGTATGTCACTTTAATCAAGAAATCTTGATCGTTTGGAATTGACTGACGAGGATAATCCACTGAAGTACAGCCACATCCCAATTGCACATCTGTTATGAGCAAAGGTCTTTTAGTTGTATTTTTCAATTCATAGTCAACAGATACAGGCACTCCAAATTTCACTTGTCCTACATCTATTGAATGACTTTTCACTTGTATTTCCTGAGCTGATGCAAAACCAAAAGACATCAGTCCAATCAAAACTATTAATAATATCTTTCTCATAACTTATATTTTATTTCACTACCAATACTTTTCCAGCTTCTCTTGCCATAAATTCGGGAGAGTATGCACATTGTGCAGAACAAGTTCCTGTTTGGTACGTTCCGATTCTATCTATGTAATACTCACTCTCAATCTGATGTTTTCCCTTGGGAAGACGATCAAAATAATAATTCGTTGCATGATCTTTGTGAACGCGATAATATCCCCATTGATAACCGCTTAGTTGCCCTATCGGTTCTAAACATGCTGCGCGTTTGTCCGTCACTTGGACGAAATCATAATCTCTATCAGCCTCTATGGTAATTCGCACACGTACTTTGTCGCCTAATTTCAAAGGTTCATGAACGTTCAACAATTCTCTTGTTACCTTCATCCCAGCCGAAGCGTCTTTCACATCAGATACTTTTTGCATAAATTGGGCATAGACAGCACCCCATGACGTTCCTTCACTTGTTTTCTCAGCAGTGAACTCTTTCATTCGCTCACCAGTCAGTGAAGATTTGATGTATCCCAGTCCGGCCGTCAACTTGGTATTATCTATCACCTGACCATCTACAGAGAGGGTTGAGGGTGTTGCATGAAGAGCAGATAATTGCTGGGTCTCTCCATTCAAGAATGCATAGACGGCATTCACGGCATTGATAGGCGTACTCCAACTTTGTGTTCTCTTCGAATGTAAGAGCCATCTTTGCAACTCTCTTATCGTCTTCTCGTCAGAGGAGTTAAGCATCTGAATAGCTTCTATAGCTGCCACTTGTGACGGAATCTTATAGTCAAACCAACTATACAATGCTTTTGGTGTATCGAAATACCTACCCATTTCTTCCTTATAAACAGTATATTCTTGAATACTCTTTAAATATTCCCTTGCCTTGGTCATACGGTTGTTCTTGGCAAAGATAATGGCAGACACAGCCTTTCCATAAATAGAAAAAGCGGATGTTTGTTTGGCGAGCAAGTCTATCAAATAGTCATTGCCATGTTTGACGTCCGTGGGAAGTGAACGACCGTCAATTGCACATAGATACAACCACTGAATTGCCGTTTCACTTGGACGCAGGTTCTTGGCATTTTTCTTTTCTTGTTTCTTGAGTTCTGCTACCTCTTCCAAGATGCCTTTCCCCATATACTTAAATGCCTTGTTCAGCATATTTGAAGCATTTTCCTGTATTCCTATCATGTTGTTCAAACGTACAAGCATCTCTGCTGTTGCAACCGTAATATGGAGATTGCCATTCATCCCTGGCCACCAGCTCCACGAACCATCTGCGTTTTGCAACTTTTCCATTTTCTGTAAGTTCTCGCTCAGTCGATAATCCACTTGGTTCTCATCGAAGAAGTTGATAAGTTTGCTCTTCTGGTCCTTTTCATGGTCTGCGTCGTTTACCCAAGGTGTTTCGTCAAGCATCATCGTCTTCAGTTCTTGGTTCTTTTGCAGACTGCTTTCCAAAGATGTCTCATTGCCCTTTTCCTCTTTCCATGCAGCAATGGTCTTTTTGATGTCTGGCGATTGATGAAGTATATTCCATGCGATGCTATTTGCATAATAAGCAGAAGCCAAACTAATCACGTTGTTGTCGCTTGATGATGCTACAGTTGGTAATGCCTGTATCATCAACCATGTGGGATTATTGGTATATTCCACGGTTAGCTTATTGGTCTTATCCTTTACTGGGAACAGTGCGTCTAAATCGATGCTCTTTGTTCCAGCTCCCATTTGAACAAATGGGTAAGTATTTGTCACCATTTCCTTATCGGGCAATATGGGCAGATAATGTTGCTCTCCGTCACTAAAGCCGTTGCCGTTGGCTATCACCCTACATATTAATAAGGTGGGATAATCTTCTTGAGCTTTCACTTCAAAGGTGACAGTTGTATTCTTTCCACCGTCTGCCACAAACTTCTGACTTTGTCTATACACTATGTTTTCGGTCTCTGGATCTATGAGTTGTATCTCAGAAACACCATTGATGATCTGTTCAGAAGTATTAAGAATTCTTGCTGAAACTAATCCAACGTCTCCCACACGTAAGAACCGTGGTAGATTGGGTTGTACCATCACGGTCTTTTTGGCTACTGTTTCACCATCTATCATACCATAATTCACATCCTTATCGTGCGAAAGTCCCATGAACCTCCATGTTGTGACACTCTCAGGCAAGGTAAAGCTGATCTTCACGTCACCATTTTCATCTGTGGTCAACGCTGGATAGAAAAACGCTGTCTCATTTAGGTTCTCCCTAATCTGCACCGACTCGCTCGCAGGGGCACCATCAGTTAAATCCTTATTGTTTTTTTCTTTGACAACAACTTCCTTTAAAGACATCGCTTCTTCCGTATCAGCCAAGACAGCATTACTTCCAACAACAACTGTTTTTTCAACAGCATCGTATTGCACATCGTTTCTTGCCATTGTCATCTTAGCGCTTGCTGCCATCAACATTCCTCTCCCCTTACCATATCTCATGATACGTACAGGATACAAGTCAAATAGGGTATCATCGAAATGTGAGAAACTTAATGCTTTCTCATTAAGCATTTTATAGGGTAGTTCACCATAAACGCCATGAGATTGAACAAGGAGTCCTTGCCAGGAGGCGTATGGAAGACTCAACTTCAATCTCGGAGAAAAACGCCATAGATGTCTGCATAAGTCGTCCAATGACTTATCATAAAGCACCGCCATCATCTGGGCTGATGCTGGTTGATTATCTGGGTTGGCTATATGTAATGTCCATTCCTCTTTCTGTCCTGGTGTCAACCTATCCCTAAATGTTGTCCATTGCATTTTCAGTTTCTTGTCAGGCAATGCCTTTCTGATAGCTGCACTATGAGCATACAATTTTCCATTTCTCACCCAAGCACACGTCAGTAAGATACCGTCCCCGTATTCTTCCTTATAAACAAACTGACGGGTGGTGAGGGCGTTGCTTTGGTCTATCACTCCACTCTCAAGAATCATTTTCCCAGAGATGATAGAGTAAACAATGTGTTGGTCTTTATCTGTTGCTCCCATCTGCACGTACACTGGCTTACCGTCACGAGGAAACTCGTTGGCTGACTGATAAAACCAATCGTGTGTTTCAATGGCAGGGTGTTTATCTTTCATGCTGAAGACAATGAAGTCTGCTTTCACGGTATCGGTGCCACAAGTAGCTACAAGTTGGTGTTTACCTGATTTCAAATGGTTGAAACTCATCATAAACGACTTGTTAGCATCAACGGCATTTGTCTTCTTCACATCGTCTATGTAATAATTCACTTGACCAGAGATTTCCTTTCCTGCATTATTCAGATAATTAAACACCACGGATTTGATACTGTCCACTTCAACCTGGGTGGGCATGTTCACGCTGAAAGCGGTGGAGCGGTTGCTCAAAGGCAATGAGAAATCACCTTGATGACTTTCCCCTGCTGCATCGGTCACATCAACATGAACGTTGAAATTATAGAATTGTGGTTCATTGCCTGTCAGTTTTTCTGGCATTTCTACGGGAAACTTCACGAAGAATCGGCCCTCATCGTCTGTGGTCAATGTGTCCCGCATGATTAGGTGTTGATCTTCGTTGACATAATAACGCCACCAAAGAGCTTGCTTGCGAATCACCTGCACCGCTACCTTTGCACTTTGTATGGGTACTCCAGCATAACTCAATGCCTTACCTTTAACTGTTACCGTGTCGCCATTTTGGTATTTCTCCTTCATCTCCTCAAATTCCACTTGGAAAGTAGGACGTTTATACTCTTCTACTGAGAAATACGTGGAAGCACTTTGGTCGCTATGGATGGAGAATCGTCCCATTAAACCACCAGAGGGAAGGACGAAATCATACGACGCTGTTCCATATTCATCGGTAATCACGTCTTGCTCTTTCACCACCTTGTAATTGGCGTCGCGTAATATAAGTTTGCATGATTTGTTCGCCAACACGGATGTCTCTTTATTGTTCACATTGCGATAGGCAATCAATGTTGCATGTACTGTCTGACCTGGTCGATAAATCGCCCTGTCGGTAAAAAGACTGAAAACCTCAAAATCTCTTTTTGGCGAATAATAACTGAATCCACCATGAAAGGTCGTTTCAGGACAAGCTTTGTCGTTGTCTGTAAATACATATATCCGATTGGGTTGCCTCTTGTCGTATCGATACATTGCCTCTCCTTTCTTGTCACAAGTAAGTAGGTTCACGTCATCATATCCTCCCCGATAATTGGCGTACCTCAACTTGATTTTTGCGTTGGGCACAGGCAATCCCGTCGTGGCACTCAATGCAACCAATCTCACATGGTTATCTGGCAAAAACTCGTGAACTGCATACATATCACTAACATGAAGCAAAGCTCTTTCTGTCTTCATGTTATTGTAATTAGTACTAAACTCTATGAGATATACGCCCACGGGCAAGCCTTCAATCATCATGGAGTCTTTCATCACCTTGTAGTTCGGTTGCCCTAAGTATCGATGAGTCACGGTTTGTTGCGTTCCATCAACTACCAATAATTTCTTTATCTTGGCATAATCTTGGTCATTATCTACGTTCAATTTGTTCTCACCATCTACATTCACTCTTGTTACGGTCATCGTAATCGACTGGATATTTACTATTTGATGAATGTCAACCTTTCTTGGTGTATTCGGGAGCGATACCCCATTGCCTATCAAGGCATTGAAACATGGTAAGGTAAGTTGGTTTTGAGCATTCCTCAACACATTCATTCGTGGCCACGCCCCCCATTTATTTAAGGCGTAATTGATATAGTTCATCTTCTCTTCAGCCGACACGTCTTCAGCCTCATCCATGAATTGATATCGTTCAATTGCAATCTCGCCACACTCTCTCAAGTCACCATATACATTGATTAAAGAGTCTATTGCTTGCATGTATTTGGATTTCCTCATCTGTGTGTCATTGCTATAACGCTCTTTTTGCAACATCTTGAGCGCACAGATACACGCTGCCGGGCGATTATTATGGCTCAGGTAATAATCGTGCATGGTTTTAAAGTCTTCTGCCTCAAAACCAAGCACATGTAATAAGTCGTTATGGAACAATTTACTGTCAGCTTCTTCGTGTACAAATGGTTCATAGCCAGTTGCCAAAACCGTTGCCAACAAATAAGGATTGCTCATCGACTTGGCATAATACTCCTTGCTCACCTTTAAGGCATCATCTCCCAAGTCGCGATTGTCACGATATATTCGTCCTAAAACACTTTGATAAACGGCTGCCAGCACATGCTTGTTAGCGGAAGCCTTAACCTCAGCCTCCTTGAGTTGTTTCACAAACACTTCCATAGAATCTGGCGCAATGATGGTTTGTGCAGAAGCCCTCATCAATTGTGCCTTCAGCAAGTGCCCGTAATGATTATCCAATGTAGCTTTGGAAATGATTTTATCAAGAATTTCTATCTGCGTCTTCGGCAAATCTTTTTGCTGTGCTTCCGACACCTGTTTCCATAAAGACGTGTAACTATCTGCCATCATAGCCATAGGAAATAACAATAAGATTAAAGACACAAAAAATTTTCTCATAACCCAATATATTTAAAGCATCACTTATCTTTTTGAACAAATGCTATTTATCATGGGCAAAGATAAAAACAATTTCCGAAACCACCAAATCTTACATGGCTATTAAGAAAAAACAACAATTTGTGTGATTATTCGGCTTCTTGCTTATATATAAATAAGGTGTCAGCCTAATTGTTTTTTAATTGACTATATCGTTCTTTATTTCCAACCTCCTTAAACAATTCCTCCATCTTTTATCCTGTCCATATTATATGTGAAGGATAAAAGATGGAGGAACTTCCATCATCATATAGTTTTTTGTCAAATCACCTCTATTCTCAGTTTCTCACATAATTGCAAACTCATTTCCTTGAGTTTGAACTTTTGGATTTTACCAGAACCCGTTAGGGGGAATTGGTCGATAAAGAACACGTACTTGGGTATCTTATATCGGGCGATCTTGCCGCGGCAAAATTCTTGCACGTCTTCCGGCTCCATTTTTACACCCTCGTTAAGGATGATGAAGGCTCCCACTGCCTCGCCGTATTTCTTGGAAGGCACGGCAGCTACCTGTACGTCTTTGATGCCTGGCATGTGATAGAGAAATTCCTCTATCTCTCGTGGATAGATGTTTTCACCGCCACGAATAATCATGTCCTTGATTCTTCCCGTGATGCGATAAAAACCGTTCTCGTCCTTGATGCCTAAGTCGCCAGAGTGTAGGAAACCGTTTTTGTCGATAACCTCTGCCGTTGCTTCGGGATTCTTATAGTAGCCTTTCATGACGTTGAATCCACGACAACACATTTCACCTTGTACGCCGACAGGACATTCCTCGCCTGTTTCGGGGTCGAGTACCTTCACCTCAACAAATGGATAATCACGACCTACGGTAGTACAACGTTGTTCAAAAGAGTCAGCCAGACATGTCTGTGTCATGCCAGGAGACGATTCTGTTAATCCATACACACTCGTGATGGTCATGTACATCTTCTCCGATACACGTTTCATCAATTCTACCGGACAGAGCGATCCCGCCATGATACCCGTGCGTAAGCATGAGACATCAAACATATCGAACATAGGATGGTCTAATTCGGCAATAAACATCGTGGGTACGCCATAGACAGCAGTACACCTTTCTTTATGTATAGATGCCAGTACCACAAGAGGGTCGAATTTCTCAACCATCACCTCGGTACAGCCGTGGGTGAGGCAGTTCATCGTGGCAAGAACCACACCAAAGCAGTGGAAAAGAGGTACACAGACACAGAGCTTGTCATCTTGCGTGAAGCCCATGTTCTCGCCCGTAAAGTAGCCATCGTTGGCGATATTGAAGTGGGTCAGCATCACGCCCTTGGGAAATCCCGTGGTGCCGGAAGTATATTGCATGTTGCAAACATCGTGACAAGAAACCTTGCTCTTCATTTCGTTGAGATCCTCATCCTCGATGTTCTGTCCTAAGAGCAACAGCTCTGCGGTGTTGTACATTCCACGATATTTCTCCATACCGATGAACACCACATTCTTCATGTGAGGGAATCGTTCACTATGCAAATGACCGCGTTCGCAATTCCTTAATTCAGGCAGCATGGTATATGTCATGTCCACGTAGTTACAGTCCCATGTTCCGTCGGTGATGCAGAGCGTGTGCATATCAGAGTCTTTACAGAGAAATTCCAACTCGTTCTGCTTATAGTTTGTATTCACCGTTACCAATACTGCACCGATTTTTGCCGTAGCATAAAGAAAAGTCAGCCAGTCGGGAACGTTCGTAGCCCAAATGCCTACATTTGAACCTTTTTTCACACCGATGGCAATCAATCCTTTTGCCAGATTGTCCACGCGTTCATTAAACTTACTCCATGTGAAGCGTAGATTACGGTCTGAATATACGATGTATTCCTTGTCAGGAGTGGTCTCAGCCCAATGCTCCAACCACTGCCCGAGTGTTCGCTCAGAGAGCGTATAGCCAGCACTGCCAGTTTCAGCTGGGTATGTGCGGCGTTTTACATTTTCCTTCGTTTCCATTGTTTACGTTAAATAAGTCTTTTCCAAGTATTTCCTTCTGTATGGATTAAAACTTAGAATGGAATATAAACTACAGCAAGAATCTTGGCAGGTTTGCCAGCCACACCATGTACGTGGTGTTTTACGATAGAGTCGTAGAAGATGCTGTCCCCAGCCTTGAGCGTATATTTCTCCTTGCCATATTCTATTTCGAGTTCGCCTTCGAGTACATAGATAAATTCCTCGCCTTCATGGGCAGACAACTTATATTCGAGGTTTTCCGTTGGATTAACGTCAATGACAAATGGCTCCATGTGGCGGTCAGCCTTTTGCTGAGCCAGAGGGTGATATTCCATGTGTTTGCGTGTGTCGGTGGCACCATTAGAGAAGCTGATACTACTGTCGCAGTCACGTTCTTCCGCCCGAGTTACCACGGGACCTAACGAATCGTTGTCGTCCATGAATGTGCCCAATCTGACGCCTAAAGCCCTGGCTATCTTGATTAATGGTCCCAATGAGGGAAGATTTTGATTGGTTTCAATGGATGTGATTTGTTCGATAGAAAGACCGCTACGCTCAGAAATCTCCTCGATGGTCAGGTTTTTGGATTCTCTTATTCCTTTAATTTTGGATCCTACAATGTTGGTGTTATCAGACATAATAAAATAAATATATGTTATCTGTGTGTAAAAATTTGGTTGCAAAGTTACTCAATAGTTTTGAAAATCAAGTGCAAAAGTTATAAAAGTTAACTTGAGTACTATATTTTTTATTTAAATTGGTTTTAAAAACCATGTTTTAATGGCAAATTGTTTTATCTGACGTTTTTTTTCATACAAGTTTCAAGCTATATCATTATTGGGAACCATTGGTAACTATATAAGAAACCATCGGTCACTATGCTGAAAACCGTTGGTCACTATATAAGAAACCGATGGTTTCTGACAAATGAAACAAAAACTTTTGGCTAAAAATATCTAATTATGTGATATTTTATTTGCTTTGTGCCATTATTCGGATTTTTTTCAATAATTTTGCACCAACTTTTAAATGAACGATAATCTCGATTGATGAAAAAGATATTTATAGCCGTTTTGATGGTAGCTAACACGATGTTAGCGTATGCACAAAGTGGAACAAACTCTCCATACAGCCAATATGGGTTAGGCGTGTTATCCGACCAAACAAGTGGATTTAATCGTGGTATGAATGGTTTGGGAATCGGTTTTCGTGAACACAACCAAGTGAATTTCTTAAACCCGGCATCATATTCCGCATTAGATTCGCTTACATTCATCTTCGATGCAGGTGTGTCAGGACAAATTACCAATTTTGAGGAAAAAGGAAAGAAGAAGAATGCCAGAAATGCCGATTTCGAGTATGTAGTGGCAGGTTTTCGCTTTGCTCGTCACTTAGGTGTCAGCTTCGGTCTTGTTCCCTTTACAAATGTTGGCTATTCATATTCAAACACCGATTACGTCAGTAAGATGAAAACCGCCACGTTTACTAACAATTACAACGGAAGCGGTGGAATCCATGAGGTTTACTTAGGAGTGGGATGGGAACCCTTTAAAGGTTTTTCCCTTGGTGTGAATGGCGGTTATCTATGGGGTGGCTACAGCAAGACGGTTACGAATGATTACAGCGAGTCGTCTGCCAACACCTTATCAAAAAGCTATTCGGCAGACGTGCGCAATTACAAGTTGGATTTCGGCTTGCAATATACGGCTAAATTGTCTTCCAAAGATCATTTGACATTAGGATTGACTTATTCGTTAGGACATAAGATAGGTGGAAATGCTACCTGTCAGGTCATCATGAAAAACTCCCAAACGAATGTGTCTGATACCACGAATTATCCCAAGAGCGGTGGATTAGATTTGGAATTGCCTCATATCTTTGGAGCAGGATTAGCCTTGAACCATGACAACAAATGGAAGGTGGGAGTGGATTACACCATGCAACGATGGTCTAAGGTTTCCTATCCAGAATATTCGGAAATAAACGATGCACCTGCATACACATTAAAGAACGGTCTTTTCAAAGACCGTCATAAGGTAACCGTAGGTGGCGAATATTGTCCAGATATCTCAGGAAAGAGATTTTGGAAGAGCATTCGGTATCGAGCTGGTGTATCATACTCTACACCTTATTTAAAAATAAATGGTGCAGACGGTCCCAAGGAGATAAGTGCAAGTTTTGGCTTTGGCATTCCCATCATCAATGGCTACAATAACCGATCCATCTTAAATATCAGTGCCCAGTGGGTACGTGAAAATGCCAAGAACTTAATCACGGAAAATACTTTCAGAATCAATATCGGTCTGACGTTTAATGAGAGATGGTTCGCTAAATGGAAGATAGAGTAGTGGATAGCTCGTTTTCTCGTATATGGTTGTGCCTCCTGGTTGCATGTATGATGTTTGCCTCCTGTGAGGAACAAACTGAACATACGGCACCTGCCATTCATGACCGTGACTCTGTGGCAGTAATGGTTACGAATGGAGTAAACACGCTGATTTCTGACTCAGGCCTTATCAAGTATCGCCTCGTAGCAGAACGATGGGAGGTGAACCAAACCAAGAATCCTCCACGATGGTATTTCGATAAGGGATTGTTTATGACACAGTTTGATGAGAAGTTTCATGTACAGTTGTATATACAATGTGATACTGCTTATCATTATGATACTCGCAGGCTGTGGGAACTGAGAGGAAGGGTACACGTGTTGACCAAGGATGGACTCGACTTTAAGAGTGAAGAGCTGTTCTACGACATGAACAAACGTGAGTTTTATTCATATAAATACTCTACATTGATTACCCCAGAACGAACGTTGCAAGGAACATATTTCAGAAGCGACGAGACGGTTACCAACTATTATGTTTCTAACAGCAAGGGTTCGTTTGAGAAAGGTGACATCATGAACGAAGAGAAAGAAACGGAAACTACTGAGAAAAAAGATACAACAAATACTGCTCCCATCAGACAACAAGCTCAACCTCAACGTAAGTTGATGAGCAGATAACTGATGTCGGAAAAAGAAAATTCAAAATGGATGAACCAGTAAACATATCGCTCATAATAGGCATTCTTGTTACGATGGCATTCTCAGCATTCTTTTCTGGAATGGAGATTGCTTTTATTTCAAGTAACAGGATGCTTGCTGAGATGGACAAGGAAAAAAACGGATTCTCACAGAGAATGTTGTCCGTCTTTTATGCCCATCCCAATGGCTTCGTGAGTACTATGCTCGTGGGCAACAACATTGCGCTTGTGGTTTACGGAATACTCATAGCACGGTTGTTTGACAATACCATTTTCAAAGGACTGGATCCAGGTATTACCGTACCAGCCGACATTATCCTTTCTACTCTCATCGTGCTGTTTACGGGAGAGTTTCTTCCCAAGACGTTGTTTAAAAGCAATCCCAACAGGATGCTGAATATTTTTGCACTGCCTGCCTACATTATTTATATTTTATTGTGGCCAGTCAGCAAATTCTCTACTTTCTTGTCTAAGATTCAGTTGAGAATGGTAGGCATCAGGATAGCCAAGAAGGAAGAAGACGAGGGCTTTACCAAAGTGGACCTTGATAACTTGGTACAGTCGTCTTTGGAAAATGTCAAGGACGATGATGACATTGATAATGAGGTGAAGATATTCCAGAATGCGTTGGATTTTGCCGACTTGAAAGTGAGGGATTGCATGGTGCCTCGAACTGAAATCATGGCAATAGAAAAGAACGGGTCATTGGAAGAGCTCAAGCAATTGTTCGTAGAGAGTGGCCATTCCAAGATTTTGGTATATGATGAGGATATAGACCACATCGTGGGATATATTCACTCTTCTGAAATGTTCCGAAATCCATCAGATTGGCATGATGCCATTCTCACCATGCCCTTCGTGCCAGAGACCATGGCAGCCCGTAAGATGATGCAACTGTTCTTGCAACAGAAGAAATCCATTGGCGTGGTGATTGACGAGTTTGGCGGTACCAGTGGAATCGTATCTTTGGAAGATATTGTGGAAGAGATTTTTGGCGATATTGAAGATGAGCACGACAACTTGAAATATACAGCCAAGCTTACAGAGGAAGGTGACTATCTGCTCTCTGCTCGATTGGAAATAGACAAGGTGAACGAAATGTTTGACTTGGATTTGCCGGAAAGTGATGATTACATGACTGTAGGAGGCTTGATACTACATGCGTATCAGAGTTTCCCCAAGTTGAATGAGGTGGTGAAGATAGGCAAGTTTGAGTTTAAAATCATCAAAAACACCATGACGAAGATTGAGTTGGTGCAGTTGCACATATCGGAAAGATGATGGAATAATTGATAATATTTGACATGAAAATAGCCGTGGAGTGCGTAAAACTTATATTTTTTAAGGTGAAAATTCCTTAGTTTAAGAAGTTTTTCGTAACTTTGTGCGCTTTTTGTGCAATATAGATTGAAATAAATAATAATAAATAATTAAAAAAATGGCAGCAATTGGAAAAATTAGAAGCTGGGGTCCAGTGTTAGTTAGTGTAATAGCATTGGCTCTATTTGCATTCATTGCCGAGGAACTGTTCCGTTCTTGCGAGTCCACTCGCAATGACCAACGTCAGCAAGTCGGTGAAGTCTTGGGAGAGAAAATCAATGTTCAGGATTTTCAGAAGTTAGTTGATGAGTACACTGAAGTCATCAAAATGCAACAAGGAACTGAACAATTGAATGAAGATCAAATGAACCAAGTGAAAGACATGGTGTGGAACTCATTTGTTCAGTCAAAGATTATCGAGGGCGAAGCTAAGAAATTAGGCTTGACCGTTACCGATGCAGAGATGCAGAACATCTTGAAGGAAGGAACCAATCCCATGTTGATGCAAACTCCTTTCGTTAATCAGCAAACAGGTCGCTTTGATGCCAATGCCCTGCAACGTTTCCTCGCAGAGTACAAGAAGAATACCAACCCACAGATGGCTAAGCAATATGATGCTCTGTACAGATATTGGACATTCATCGAAAAGACACTCAGACAGCAACTCCTTTCTCAGAAATACCAAGCATTGTTAGGCAATTGCTTGCTTTCTAACCCCGTTGAGGCAAAGATGGCTTTTGAAGGTGAGAACGAGGAAAGTCAAATTCAATTGGCTGCATTCCCATATTCAAGCATTGACGATAGTAAGGTAGAGGTATCTGAGAGCGAGATGAAGGCCAAGTTTGATGAATTGAAAGCTCGTTTCGACCAACCTGTAGAGAGCCGTGACGTGAAGTATGTTGACATCCAGGTTGATGCTTCTGCTGCCGACCGTGCTGCTTTGCAGAAAGATTTTGCTGACTATTCTCGTATGTTGGCTGAAGAAGCTGATCTTTCAAACGTAGTTCGTAAGGCTACATCATTGATTAGCTACTTGGGACTTCCCGTTTCTAAGGATGCTTTCCCAAGAGACATTGCCAATCGTTTGGATTCTATCGCTGTAGGTGCTGTTTATGGACCAGTAGAGAATAAGTCTGACAACACACTCAACTTGATTAAGTTGGTGGCAAAGCAACAATTGCCTGACTCTGTACAGTATCGCCAGATTCAAGTTGGTGGCAAGGATGCTGCCGATGCTCACAAGCGTGCTGACTCAATCTTCACAGCTTTGAATGCTGGTGCAGACTTTGAGGCAATTGCCAAGAAATATGGACAGACTGGTGAAAAGACTTGGATGGTTACCAGCCAATACCAGAATGCTCCTTCTATGGATACTGACACGAAAGGCTATATTAACAGCTTGAATACAATGAATGTGAATGAGCTGAAGAATATCTCTCTTGCACAGGGTAATATCATCATTCAGGTGCTTGACAAGAAAAACTTCATCACGAAATATACAGCAGCTGTTGTGAAGAAGACCATCGACTTCTCTAAAGATACTTATTCTAAGGCTTACAATAAGTTCTCTTCATTCGTAAGTGCCAATCGTTCATTAGACGACATCGTAAAGAATGCTCAGAAGAGTGGTTATCAAGTAAGAGACTTGAAGGATGTTACCACATCTCAACACAATTTGGCTGGTATTCACAGCACTCGCGATGCCTTGAAATGGTTGTTTGAGGCAAAAGAAGGCGATATCTCTCCTATGTATGAGTGTGGAAACAACAATCACTTGTTGGTTTGTGCCTTGGAGAAGATTCACCCAATTGGCGTTCGCTCTATGAAAGACGAGCAGGTAAGCGAGTTTATCAAGGCTGAAGTAATCAAAGACAAGAAGGCAGCCCAACTGATTGAAAAGGCAAAGGGTGTGAATAGCATCAATGCTGCAAAGGCGAAGGGTGCTAACATCTCTGATGTGAACCAGGTAACTTTCGGCGCTCCAGTATTTGTTCCTGCTACGGGTGCCAGCGAACCCGCTTTGTGTGGTGCTGTTGCAGCTACGGCAAAGGGTAAGTTCTCAGCCCAACCTGTAAAAGGTAATTCTGGTGTGTACTTGTTCCAAGTTGTAAATAAGACCAAGCGTCCTAACAAGTTTGACGCTAAGGCAAGTGAAGCTCGTCTTCGTCAGAAGGCAATGCAATATGCAAGTGGATTTACCAATGAGCTTTATTTGAAAGCAAAGGTTGTAGATAACCGTTATCTCTTCTTCTAATTAGAGGAGATATACAAAAGAGGGGGAATGATTAACATTCCCCCTCTTTTGTATATCTTGGTATCAAAAATAGCTTTTTTCATAATCCTCATCGTCAGAAACATCCTCAGCCTCAAGGTTCAAGTCTTCTGGGTCAGTTTCAAAAGTGGTACGATAACTCTCTTCCGTTAACTTGTCTTCATCGTAATCATCCTCATCGTCAATGTCGTTGTAGTGATCTTCGCTTTCTTCAAGTTCATCATCATTGTCGATGTCTTCATCATCTTCGTTGTAATTGCCCTCATTGTCGTAGTTGATATGAGGTTTGATAGCTTCTGGTTTCTCCTTGGCAAAGATCGCCTCTACCCAAGAGCCCTTGGCGATTTCCAATACTTCAAATCCATCGTTCACTTTCTTCTCGTACATTCCACCAGGTTTGTGGAGCCTGTCTTTAGGAAGTGTTGTCGTACTGATGTCGAAGCCACTTTCGATGATGTCTTGAATGCTTTGGGAAAGAGACTCCCAGCCACCGCCAAAATTCCTGTCGATTACTTCCAATAACTTAGCAGCCGAAATGTGACGGATGTTCTCGTAAGTCAAGTCGGTAACTCTCATAATGGGACGTTTCTTGATAGCCCATTTGGTTTTTGAACTCTCGTCCACCCGTATTACGCCTATTTTAAAACCACGAGCTTCATATTTGGAAATAACTTCTGGCTTGTCGATTTTCACCTCTTCCAATTCGAAGGCACTACGTAAGATATCAGTATAATGGCGGAAGTTGTCTTTGAGATCAGCATCTTTCTCTGCGGCTTCCCACATGCGAAAGACATCATTTTCTTGAATATCCCAAACATTACTCTTTGTTAGAGTTTTCAAGGTCAAAATACTTTTGTCTTTTTGTTTCATATAAATTGATATGTTAGTTTTTATTTTAATTTTCCGTTGAATGATTCTGAGTCATCTTGTTCGTTAAGAGTTATGTCGTATGTTTGAATGGTATTGTGATATGAACTCCATACTTGTTGCAAAATTACAATATAATATTTAATTTGCAAGTTTTTGGGTTATTATTTTTATCTTTCTCGCAAAAACAATGCTTGAAAATGCTTAGATGTGAAATTTGGCATAGATTTATAAAAAACTATTGGCGAAAGATGTGGTCTGAAATGTTTTTTGATTAACTTTGCAAATGAATAACATATAATGATAGAAAATGAGTAGAAAAAAGAGACCGATGCCAGTTTTTGAGAACGTGACCATTACCGATACGGCTGCAGAAGGAAAATCGCTTGTGCGTATTACCATCCCTGCCCATGACGGTACTGAAGAGTCACAACTGGTGGTGTTTGTTCCTTGGTGTGTACCAGGAGATGTGGTTGACTTGCAGATTAAGCGAAAAAAACATAGTTATGCAGAGGCTGAGGTTGTCAGGTTTCGCAAATACAGTGATGTGAGAGAAAAGCCTATGTGTCAGCATTTTGGTGTTTGCGGAGGGTGTAAGTGGCAAAACCTACCATATTCCGAACAACTGAAGATGAAGCAAAAGCAGGTTTACGACCAACTCACACGTATTGGTCATTTGTCTTTGCCTGCTCCTGGAACCATATCTGATGACGGAGTGGAATTTAAGAATATCTTGGGGTCGGTAAAGACACGTGAGTATAGAAACAAACTCGATTTTGGCGCATCCAATCGTAGATACCTTACACGGGAGGAAATAGATAGTGGGGTAGAGTATTCCAGAGACGCACTTGGTTTTCATATTACAGGTGCTTTTGACAAGATACTGCCCATTGAAAAATGTTGTCTGATGGATGATTTGCATAATCGTATCAGAAACGAAATCAGAGATTACTCCCTGCAACATGGGATTTCTTTCTTTGACCTTCGTCAGCAAACGGGATTGTTACGAGACGTTATCATCAGAAATTCTAACTCTGGTGAATGGATGGTCATCATTCAGTTCAAGTTTGAGCAACCTTCACAAATGCCTGATGAGGCAAAGGGATTGTTGCAACATATCGCCGATACGTTTGAGGAAATCACGTCTTTGCTATGGGTGGATAATCAGAAATGTAATGATACTTTTTTCGACCTCGAAACACATGCTTTCAAAGGCGCAAACCATATCTTTGAGATCATGGAAGACCTGCGTTTCAAAGTGGGACCTAAAAGTTTCTATCAGACCAATACCGAACAGGCTTACCATCTCTATTCTGTGGTACGCGATTTTGCTTTTTCTGGACTTAAAGACTCCACGCCCCCTCTTATCTACGATTTATATACAGGCACGGGAACCATTGCCAATTTCGTAGCCAAAAAAGCAAGTCGTGTGATAGGCATTGAGTATGTACCCGAAGCGATTGAAGACGCAAAGGTAAACTCAACTATCAATCACATAGATAATACCTTCTTCTTTGCAGGGGACATGAAAGATTTGCTGACAGATGAGTTTATTGAACAACATGGTCGGCCAGACGTAATCATTACCGATCCTCCACGTGCTGGAATGCATCCTGATGTGGTGGAAACCATTATGAGAGCTGCTCCGAACCGTATCGTGTATGTAAGTTGCAATCCTGCAACACAAGCGAGAGACCTCGAACGCTTGACAGAACAATACAAGATAGTAACCGTTCAGCCCGTTGATATGTTCCCACATACTCCTCATGTAGAGAATGTGGTACTCTTGAAGCGACTCGACGAATAAATGCACAAAAAAAAATCATTTGTATATATATTAATAATGTGTAAATTTGTAAGCATTAAAAATAATGTTTATCTTTGCAAATGAAATATAAATTGTAAAAAAGTATAATTATGAAAAAGTTTTATTTGTCAATGCTCTTGGCAATGGTTACTATTAGCTCTTTTGCACAAGAAAAAAAGACGATTCAATTACCCTCTTGGCTTACTGACGTGAAACTGAGTGGATATGGTATGTTGCAATACCAAGGCTTAGATAAGGAAGATGCCAAGGAGAATGCCTTCAACTTGCGCTTGTTGCGTTTATCTCTCGAAGGCAGAATCAAGCAAGATTGGTATTGGAAGATGCAACTCCAAATCAACGGAAACATTTCGTCGCTCAATGCTTCTCCACGTATCGTTGATGCTTTTGCTGAATGGCAGAAGTATAAATTCTTCATGGTGAAAGCTGGTCAGTTCAAGCGCCCGTTTACTTTTGAGAACCCAATGCATCCTATCACACAAGGATTCATGTCTTATTCACAACCCGTGTCTAAGTTGGCTGGATTCTCTGATCGTACAGGCGAACACGCGAGCAATGGCCGTGATATTGGTTTGCAGATTCAGGGTGACTTCCTTCCCAATGCAGCTGGCAGAAACTTGCTTCACTACCAAGTGGGTGTGTTCAATGGTGAAGGTATCAACCAAAAGGACAAAGACAATAAGAAAGACCTTATCGGTGGCATTTGGGTGATGCCTATCCCAGGATTGCGCATTGGTGCGTTTGGATGGACAGGTACACGCTATATGACGACATCAGAAACCGTTAATGGCTCACTCGATGTTGTGTCTAAGACAGAAAGTGTTCGAAAGAATCGTTATGCTTTTTCTGCTGAATATGCTCAAAATGATTGGACTTTCCGTTCAGAATATATTCATAGCCAAGGTTATGCTGCCAACAAGGACAAGGGTGACAAGGCTGACGGTTTCTATGCACTTGCCATTGCTCCTATCATTAAGAACAAGATGCACGCTAAGGTTCGTTACGATGTGTATCGTGACCAAAAGACATGGGGTTCTTCCAAGACTTATTACGAGGTGGGAGCCGATTATCTGTTTTCAAAGAACTTGCAGGTATATTTGGAATATGCTCGTGTAAATGAGAGAGCCACCCATTCCAATTATAATCTCGTTGACGTAGAACTTGATTTCAGGTTCTGATACGAAATCTTTATGTTTATTTAAATACAATCTTATATGAATAACATTCCAAGTGTATTTTGGTTGGTGCCAATTGCATCGGTAGTTGCCTTATGCATGGCATGGTTTTTCTTTAAGAGCATGATTCAGGCAGACGAGGGAACGCCTCGTATGCGTGAGATTGCTAAGTATGTACGTGATGGCGCTATGGCGTACTTGAAACAGCAGTACAAAGTGGTGCTATATGTGTTTATTGCCTTGGCTGCCCTCTTTGCTTTCATGGCTTACGGTATGGGCGTACAAAACCCATGGGTACCCTTTGCCTTCTTGACGGGTGGTTTCTTCTCTGGATTGGCAGGATTCTTTGGAATGAAGACTGCTACATACGCGTCTGGTCGTACAGCCAATGCTGCTCGTAAAAGTCTTGATGCTGGCTTGAAGATTGCTTTCCGTTCTGGTGCCGTAATGGGACTCACCGTGGTTGGTCTTGGCTTGCTCGACATTGCCATTTGGTTTATCGTGCTCAATCGTTTTGATCCGGATGGCCTCATTTCTATCACTACTACCATGCTGACTTTCGGTATGGGTGCTTCTACGCAAGCCTTGTTTGCTCGTGTAGGTGGTGGTATCTATACCAAAGCTGCCGACGTAGGTGCAGACATCGTGGGTAAGGTTGAGGCTGATATTCCAGAAGACGATCCACGTAACCCCGCCACCATTGCAGACAATGTGGGTGATAACGTGGGCGATGTAGCTGGTATGGGAGCCGACCTTTATGAGAGCTATTGCGGAAGTATTCTTTCTACTGCTGCCCTTGGTGCTGCTGCCTTCGCAATGGTACCTGAGATGCAACTCAAGGCTGTGGTTGCTCCAATGCTTATCGCAGCCGTTGGCGTGTTCCTTTCTTTGTTCGGCATTTTCCTCGTTCGTACCAAAGAGGGTGCTACCATGAAAGATTTGCTTCATTCATTGTCTTTGGGTACTAACGTATCTGCCGTACTTATCGCAGCTGCTACATTTGCCATCTTATATTTGCTCGGCATAGAAAACTGGCTGGGCTTGTCATTCTCTGTGATTTCTGGTCTTGCTGCTGGTGTTATCATCGGACAGGCTACAGAGTATTACACTTCTCATTCATATAAACCTACCCAAAAGATTTCCGAGGCAGGTCTTACGGGATCAGCTACCGTAATTATCAAGGGTATAGGTACGGGTATGATTTCTACTTGCATTCCCGTGATTACCATTGGTGTAGCCATTATGCTTAGTTATATGTGTGCCAACGGTTTCGACCTTAGCATGTCTTCTCAGAGTCTTGCTCACGGTCTTTATGGTGTTGGTATCGCTGCTGTAGGTATGCTCTCAACGTTAGGTATCACATTGGCTACCGATGCTTACGGTCCTATTGCCGACAATGCCGGTGGTAATGCAGAGATGAGTGAGTTGGGTGAGGAAGTGCGCCATCGCACGGATGCTCTTGATGCTCTTGGTAATACAACTGCTGCTACAGGAAAGGGATTTGCCATTGGCTCTGCCGCTCTCACCGCCTTGGCTTTGCTTGCATCTTACATTGAAGAGATTAAGATTGCCATGACTCGTGCAGGAGTAATGATGGAAAATGTGAAGGGTGAGGCTATTGATGCCGCACAAGCTACAATTCCCGACTTCATGAACTTCTTCCAGGTTAATTTGATGAATCCTAAAGTGCTTGTCGGTGCTTTTATCGGTGCCATGGCTTCATTCCTGTTCTGTGGACTCACCATGGAGGCTGTGGGACGTGCCGCTCAGAAAATGGTAGTGGAAGTACGTCGTCAGTTTAAAGAAATTGCTGGTATTCTCGAAGGTACAGGTACTCCTGATTATGGTCGTTGTGTAGAAATCTCTACTCGTGCCGCTCAGCATGAGATGATATTCCCCTCAATTCTTGCCATCATCATTCCTATTATCGTAGGATGTGTACTTGGTGTAGCCGGTGTGCTCGGTTTGCTCGTAGGCGGATTGGCATGTGGATTTACCCTTGCCGTGTTCATGGCTAATGCTGGTGGCGCATGGGATAATGCCAAAAAGAACGTCGAGGAAGGTAACTTTGGCGGAAAAGGCTCATTTGCACATAAGGCTACCATCGTAGGCGACACCGTGGGCGATCCATTCAAGGATACAAGCGGACCTTCACTCAATATCTTGATTAAGTTGATGTCAATGGTCAGCATTGTAATGGCTGGATTGACGGTCGCATTTATTTAAAAACACTAATAAGATAAGTGAAAATAAATGGATTTCAACGATTTCCTAAATTTTCACTTATCTTTTTTGGGTATATGGCGTTTTTTTGTTACTTTTGCAACACAATACACTAAATAATGAATTATGGCTAGCTTTAACGAAAAAAAACGTCATCACCATCATCACAATGATGCTTCCGAGGTGTTTAAGAAAAAAGCGCTGAAAGCCAAGAAGCGTAAGGACTTCTTGGAGAAAGCGACCTTTTTCTTATTAATGGTCTTGGCTGCTCTAGTGGTAATCGGTGTCTTCTATGCCTATACATTTGGGTAATTATATATCACAATGAGTAATTTAGGTGTAACAAGATAAAAAGCAATCAAATCAATGATTGCTTTTTTATTGTTGTTTGTATCTTGTAGCTTTTGAGATTCATTTAGAAATAAAAAAATCAAGAACGTTTCACAACGCTCTTGATACGAATTTTTAACTAACTTATTATCAACTATTCATTACTCATTACTTTCCGCTTGCAAAGATATGAATATTTTTCATTAGTCGTTATCATTTTGATAGGAAAACTAACGTAAACGTTTACGATAGTCAAATTGTTTATATGAAATAAAGTTATATTTTTAGGCGAATATCAATGGTTGTTTCAATAAAATAATGTATATTTGCAACAATTATAAATCGTGACGTATGAAACAGCGCAGAATATCGTTAAAAGATTTAGCTAAGGAGTTGAATGTAAGTATAGCCACGGTTTCTCGTGCATTGAGGGGAAGTCATGAGGTGGGAGAGGAGATGACACGCAAGGTAAAAGAACTTGCCAAGAAGTTAAACTATCGTCCTAATCCCTTTGCCCAAAGTCTTCGTCGGGAAGCACCGAGAGTTATAGGTGTCATTGTGCCCAATTTGGTTACTCATTATTATGCCTCTGTCTTAGATGGCATAGAAGATTATGCTTCACGCAATGGTTATTCGGTGATCTCAGCCAACAGTCATGAGAATCATGAGATTGAGGAGAGGGCTATTGATAATTTCATTTCTATGCACGTAGAAGGTATTATAGCTTGCTTGGCACAAGATACTGTTGATTACCATCATTTTGAGGAGATTCATGAGATGGGACTTCCTCTTGTCTTTTTCGCACGTACTTGTTTGCCTGATAAGTTCTCTCAGGTAGTTGCTAATGGAGATGAGGCTGCATACGAAGCTACTTGTCATTTGATAGAATCAGGCAGCAAGCGCATTGCCTTTATTGGAGGTCCCAATCACCTTGATATGGTTCGCAGACGTAAACACGGGTATTTGGAGGCATTGCGTGAACATAAGATTCCGATAGACCGTTCTTTGGTGGCTTGCGATAAGATTGATTTCAGCGTTGCCCGTGACGTTACCATTCAGATGCTCAAAAGCGACAACCGTCCAGATGCTATCCTTGCCTTTAATGACATCATCACATACGCAGCCTTTGACGCTATCAAGTCTATGAAACTCCAAATCCCTGATGATGTGGCAATCATAGGTTTTACCGATGGCGACAGTGCTGCATTCGTTACTCCTCGTCTTTCCGCTATTATGGATCAGGCACATGTGCAAGGAGTGAAAGCCTGTGAGTTACTTTTACGCAATATCAATGGCGACACAAAAATATATAGGGAAGTGGTTCCGATGATTTTGAAAATTCGAGAAAGTAGTGAGAAAAGTAAATAAATGATATGAAAAAGTTATCTTTCATCCTGTTCTTTTTTACCGTATGTAATGTTTTAACCCATGCTCGCGAACGAAGTTGTTTCGATGAAGGATGGTTGTTTACCTTGGGCAACGATGAGAAAATGGCTCAAGTAGATTATAATGATTCCCAATGGAGAAGACTTGACTTGCCACACGATTGGGCTATCGAGGGCGACTTTTCTGCATCTAATCCTTCTGGGGCAGGTGGTGGAGCGTTGCCTGGTGGTATTGGTTGGTATCGGAAACATTTCAAGGTAACAGACGCTGCTCAGTTTGATAAGTATTTCATTGAATTTGATGGGGTCTATATGAATTCCTCAGTTTATCTGAATGGACATCTGTTGGGATTCCGTCCTTACGGTTATAGTTCTTTTGAGTACGATATGACTCCTTATTTGAATATGGATGGTGATAATGTGCTTTCCGTGAAGGTGGACAATAGCGACCAACCTAATTCCCGTTGGTATAGTGGTTGTGGTATTTATCGTCATGTATGGCTCACCAAGACCCATGCCCTGCACGTAGCTCATTGGGGAACTCACGTAGTTACCACTGCAAAGGGAAATCTCACCGTTACCGTAGAATTGAAAAACGAGTCTTCTTTCCAAGTTCGTCCTCTAATTCGTCACACCGTATATGATAATAAAGGCAAGGTAGTTGCAACCAAAAAAGGTAATTCTACCACCCAGACATTGAAGGTAAAGAATCCTCTTTTGTGGTCGATTGATCAGCCAAATGTTTATAGCGTGAAAACGGAAATCCTTGTCAATAAGCAAGTCGTAGATGAGTATTACACCACGACGGGGTTCCGTTCTTTCCAGTTTGATGTCAACAAAGGTTTCTTCCTCAATGGCAAATCCATGAAAATCAATGGCGTGTGCAATCATCACGACCTTGGTTGTTTGGGTGCTGCTCTCAATGAAGATGCCCTTCATCGTCAATTGGCAATATTAAAAGAGATGGGGTGCAATGCTATTCGTTGTTCTCATAACCCTCCTCCCCCTGAATTACTGAATATGTGCGATACGATGGGATTCATCGTTATGGATGAGAGTTTTGATATGTGGCGACGCAGAAAGACACAAAACGACTATGCCCGTTTCTTTGACGAGTGGCACGAACGTGATTTGACTGATTTGGTGCTACGTGACAGAAACCATCCTTCTATCTTGATGTGGAGCATAGGCAATGAAGTGTTAGAACAATGGTCATCCGCAGAGGCTGATACGCTGACGTTAGAACAGGCAAACCTAATCCTCAACGCCGGTCACGATGCGTCAACGTTAGCACAAGAAGGAGAGATGAGTGTCAATTCCTTGCTGACAAAACACTTGGCAGAGATTGTACGTAGATACGACAATACCCGCCCCATTACGGCAGGGTGTAACGAACCCAATCCCAACAACCATTTATTTAAGAGTGGAGCCATAGACATCATAGGTTTTAATTATCATAGACAATGGATTAAAGATGTGCCTACCAACTTCCCCGGCAAGCCTTTTATCATGACAGAGAGTGTTTCCGCTTTGCAAACACGTGGCTATTATCGTATGCCAAGCGACTCTATTTACATCGCCCCAGACCGTTGGGACAAGCCTTTCACTGATCCTTCTATGATGTGTAGCGCATACGACAATTCACATGCGCCGTGGAGCTCTACTCATGAGGAAACTTGGGAAATCGTCAAGCATACTCCTTATTGTGGCGGACAATTTATTTGGACAGGATGGGATTATTTGGGTGAGCCTACACCTTATGGATTCCCAGCCCGCAGTTCTTACTTTGGCATTATCGATTTGGCTGGTTTCCCGAAAGACGCATACTATATGTACCAAAGTGAATGGACCAATCAAGATGTGCTCCATCTCTTCCCGCATTGGAACTGGATTCCTGGACAAACCATTGATATGTGGTGTTATTATAATAATGCCGATGAAGTGGAACTTTTCATCAATGGGCGTTCGCAGGGTGTCAGAAGTAAGAAGGACGGCCATCAATATCACGTGATTTGGAGAGTTGCCTTTGAACCAGGTGAGGTGAAAGTAGTATCTCGCAAAGCTGGCATTCAGGTGGCTGAACAAGTCATTAAAACGGCAGGAAGTCCCTACCAGATTCGCCTGACAACCGACAGAAACAGTTTGCAAGCCAATGGCAAAAACCTTGCTTTTGTCACGGTAGAGGTGGTTGATAAAGATGGCAACTTATGTCCAAATGCCGAGAACCAAATCTTCTTTGATGTTGAAGGAGCAGCTACCATTGCCGGAGTGGACAATGGTTGCCAAACTTCTATGGAGCGATTTAAGGACAACAAGCGCAAGGCTTTCTTTGGCAAGTGTCTTGTAGTTCTGCAATCAGCCAAGCAAAAGGGAAATATCAAACTGACTGCCAAGGGTGTTGACTTAAAGGAAGCCACGTTAAACATTACTTGCAAATAATCATTGATAGATGAGTGAACCGTTAGCTGAACGAATGCGTCCCCATACGCTCGACCAATACGTGGGACAGGAACACTTAGTTGGTGAGGGGGCTGTCTTACGTAAGATGATTGATGCGGGAAGAATCTCTTCATTTATCCTTTGGGGACCTCCAGGTGTGGGAAAAACCACGTTGGCACAAATCATTGCCAATAAGTTGGAAACACCGTTCTATACGTTGAGTGCGGTGACCAGTGGCGTGAAGGATGTGAGAGACGTGATAGAACGTGCCAAGAACAATCGTTTTTTCAATTCGCGCTCACCCATTCTCTTCATCGATGAAATCCATCGTTTTAGCAAGTCGCAACAAGACTCCCTGCTTGGGGCTGTAGAGCGAGGAACGGTAACGTTGATAGGAGCCACGACGGAGAACCCTTCCTTTGAAGTTATTCGTCCATTGTTGTCTCGTTGCCAACTTTACGTGTTGAAACCTCTTGAGAAAGACGATTTGCTGGAATTACTTCATCGTGCCATTGATGAAGATGTGGAATTGAAAAAGAAGAAGATTGTCTTAACCGAAACAAATGCGATACTACGGTTCAGTGGCGGAGATGCACGTAAACTCCTCAATATCTTGGAATTGGTGGTTGAGGCAGAAGACACCGACGAAATAGAAATTACCGATGAAAAGGTGGTCAATCGTCTTCAGCAAAATCCTTTGGCATACGATAAGGATGGAGAAATGCACTACGACATTATCTCTGCCTTTATCAAGAGCATCCGTGGCAGCGACCCTGATGCGGCTTTGTATTGGATGGCTCGAATGATTGAGGGTGGGGAAGACCCGCAATTCATTGCTCGTCGTTTGGTCATCAGTGCTGCCGAAGATATTGGCTTGGCGAATCCCAATGCCTTGTTGTTGGCAAATGCCGCTTTCGATTCGGTCATGAAATTAGGTTGGCCAGAAGGACGTATTCCCTTGGCAGAGGCAGCGGTGTATCTTGCCACCAGTCCTAAGAGCAATTCTGCTTACTTGGGTATTGACACGGCTTTGGGATTGGTACGTGAAACGGGCAACCAACCCGTTCCCCTGCATCTGCGCAATGCGCCAACAGCGTTGATGAAACAGTTGGGGTATAGTGATGGGTATAAGTACAGCCACGATTATCCTGGGCATTTTGTAGAGCAACAGTTCTTACCCGACCAATTGAAAGACACCCGTATCTGGCACGCTCAACATTCTCCGTCCGAAGAACGATTGTACCAATGGATGTTAACCTGTTGGGGCAATCGGTTTAAGGAATAGAAAAGGTAATATATAAAATAACCATTGGTTACACACATGGTGACCAATGGTTTCTTATATGGTAACCGTTGGTTTCTTATATAGTGACCAACGGTTTCTTTCAATTTGGAAAGTTGGGAACGAGTTTTCTAAAGCATATATTGAGCTTTTCTAAACATACTGTTTAGCTTTGGTAAAGATAGTGTTCGTCTTTGGCAAAGACCATGTTCATGCTTTCTATTTGTGCCTTTTAATCATGAAGAAACCTAAGCGATGGGTCTTGCCTTTCTTGTTAAGCGATTTCAAAACATAGAAACCTTCCTTCACGTCGCTCACGTTGGCAGTCTTCCCTCTATACGGTTTCAGCGCAATCATCTTTCCTTGAAGCGTCTCAATGGAAACCATATCGGCATCGAGCACGGAGCCTTTTTCGGGAAGATCCAATAGATATCCGTTGCAAGACAATAGTTGGGCATTCGGTACTTGAGCAATTTCGGGCTGATGGCTCTGCAATGGCGCACTCTCGTTGCCGTATCTGTCCATTGCCGTTACGGCAAAGTATTTGTCTTTGATGTTCTTGTCGAAATGAATCTGCGTATTTGTCAGTCGGGTGGCTATGAGATTCTTTCCGTTGTTGATGTCAACAGGACATTGGTTGCTGCTATACACATTATATAATATATAAGGAGCATCACCTTTGTTCGTGCTTCCTTCCCAATAGAGCGAGTTTCCTTGTAACTTCAGAGAGGTGGGTGATGAGGGAGATGTGGCGTTTGCCCACGTCATAGGAGGAATGAGGGATGGATAAGGGCAGAATCTCTTGGCAAAACCATAGATTCCCTTAGTGTCATCAGTAAGAAATTTCCCCCTGAAATAGGTGTGTCCCAATCCATATTGTCGCAACACCTCCATCTCTTGTGTAATGGTTGACAATGCCCAGTTGCCTTCACGAGGAGACAAGAAATAGATTCCCAAACCAGGTGCGACGATTTTCCCATGACTCTGTTCTGCCCAATCGATGGCAAAAGGGAAGAATTGCTCGCCCTTGAAATACATCATGGGGAAGAGCTCGTCCATCAATCCGTCTCTCAACCATGCTTGTGCGTCTTGGCAACCTTTATCGTAAGCATTCCAACCATGCGACCAATATCGGGATAAGTCACTGTATTTACCGATAGGCGAACAACTCATTTTTACCCAAGGTTTCAGTTGTTTTACCTTATCGTGGATGGCTCTTACTATATTGGTGATGTATTGCCTTCCTTGATGCTTGCTCACCTTCACCCTCCATGTCTCAGGGTATCTGATATAGTCGAGATGTATTCCGTCAATGTCGTAATTGCGAGTAATCTCTTCGCATAAGTCGGCAAGATAACGTGCCGTTTGCGCATCTTCTGGATTCATGTAACCTTCATCACCAATCTTCTTGATGAGTTTCGGAAACCGCTTCCGCAATTGGGCGCAACCCTTGCCGTTCCATTTTCCGACAGGCATGGTTACCACCCACGCATGTATTTCCATTCCACGTTTATGACATTCGTCTATTGCGAATTGCAAGGCATCATATCCCGGACTTATCCCAGGCTTACCGCTCAGGCAACCATCCCAAGGCTCGTAGAGAGAAGGGTAGATCACCGTTCCCCTGATACGAGTTTGCAGAAGTACGGTATTGATTCCCGCTTTCTTGTATTGGTCAAGTATGGTGCAAAGCTCTTGCCGTTGCATTTCCGTTCCGTTGCCGTTGTATGAATAACGGTGAGGCCAGTCCAACCCACCGATGGTAGTCAGCCAAACGGCTCTCACTTCATATTTAGGTGCTTGTGCGTTTGCGTAAAGGCAAAGAGCCAGTAGCAGAGCGATTATTTGTATTTTTCTCATGAATTTCTGTAATTGAGTTGCAAAGATACGGTTTAATTTTCAAATTAAAACTAAATTTTGCGAGTCGTTGCTAAAAATTCGCCTAATTAATTGTTTTACTCGAAATATTTTCTTATTTTTGGTGAATAATTGTCATTGAAACAGTTTTATATCATGAAAAGATTACTTATATTATGCGGTTTGATGTGGACGATGTCTGCTTCTTTTGCGCAAGTACGTACCGAGAAATTCATCAAGAATTGGGAGTTCTCCCGTGACAAGCAAGAATGGAAAAAAGTTTCCGTACCACACGATTGGGCTATAGATGGACCCTTCGACAAGAAATGGGACATGCAGGTGGTTGCTATCGAGCAAAACGGTGAAAAGGAAAAGAGCGAGAAGACTGGTCGTTCGGGTGCTTTGCCATGGATAGGCGAAGGTTTTTATCGCACGACAGTCCATATTGGCAAGACAGAAAAGGCAGAGTTGCTCTTCGATGGAGCCATGAGCGAACCCGTTGTCTATGTCAACGGAAAAGAGGCTGGACATTGGGCGTATGGCTATAATGCTTTCCGTGTAGATATCACTCCCTTCTTGAAGGTTGGAGATAACCAGATAGAGGTGGATTTGAAGAATGTAGAGCAGAGCAGCCGTTGGTATCCTGGCGGTGGACTTTATCGTCCCGTGACGCTTATCTTGAAAAACCGCACTTCCATTCGTGACTGGGGAACATATATGCGCACCATTGATGCCAATACCCAATGGGCAAAGCTGAGTGTAGATACTCAGGTGGACGGTGTGGAGCAAGGCGGTAATCTTGCCGTAGAGGTTTCCATCATGAACCCAAAAGGCTACGTAGAGATTGCGGGACACTCTGGCGTGAAAGCCGACGGTCTGGTACATCTCGACATGGAAATGAAAAAGCCACAGCTGTGGTCGCCAGAGTCACCTTTCTTATATAAGATGGTTACCCGTTTGTATCGTGACAACCAAGTGATAGATGAGCAAGTGCAAAACGTGGGTATTCGTACATTGGCTTATAGCAAGGAAAAAGGTTTCCAATTGAATGGCGTTTCCAGAAAGTTTAAAGGTGTTTGTCTGCATCACGACTTAGGACCTCTTGGCGCCGCTGTCAATAAGGCTGCGCTTATCCGCCAAGCCAAGATATTGAAAGACATGGGATGCGATGCTATTCGTACAGCCCATAATATGCCATCAGCCATGCAGATGGAAGTGTATGATTCGTTGGGCATGATGGTGATGGCAGAGAGCTTTGATATGTGGATTTATCCTAAATGTAAGAATGGCTATGCTCGTTTCTTTAAGGAGTGGAGCGACAAGGACATCGAAAACTTGGTGAGACATCATCGCAATCATCCCTCGCTCGTGATGTGGAGCATAGGCAACGAGATTCCCGAACAGTGGAGTGAGGAAGGCGTGAATATCTCCAAGCGTTTGCAAGACATTTGCCATAGGTTAGACCCCTCACGTCCCGTTACGCAAGGCATGGATAGGGTAGAGTCCGCATTGAAGTCTGGCTTTGCACAGGTGATGGACGTGCCTGGATTCAACTATCGAGTACATAAGTATGATAAGAGCATCAATCAGTTGCCTGTAGGATTCCTTCTTGGTTCAGAAACAGCTTCAACGGTAAGTTCTCGTGGTGTTTACAAATTCCCTGTGAAAGTATCCAATAGAGCCACTTATCCTGACGGACAATGTTCGGGTTATGATACGGAGTATTGCTCATGGAGTAATTTGCCAGAGGCAGACTTCTACATGCAAGATGAACGTCCTTGGTTGATAGGCCAGTTTGTCTGGACGGGATTCGATTATTTAGGAGAGCCTACACCTTATGATGGCTATTGGCCCTCAAGAAGTAGTTATTTCGGTATTTGTGACTTGGCGGGATTGCCCAAGGACAGGTATTATCTCTATCGCTCGATATGGAACACCGAGGAACACACCATTCACCTCTTGCCACATTGGACATGGAAAGACCGTAAGGGGAAGGTAACGCCAGTGTATTGCTATACCGATTATCCGTCAGCCGAATTGTTTGTCAATGGCAAGAGCCAGGGACGATTGACCAAGAAATCATCCCTTCAGCCATCATCTTCAACGAGTGAGAAAGCCTTGAACGAGGAACTGCTTGACCGTTATCGCCTGCGTTGGAATGACGTGAAATATGAGGCTGGCGAATTAAAAATTGTGGTGTACGATAAAGACGGAAAGCAAGCTGGAGAAGAGGTGCTGAAAACGGCAGGTGCACCAGTTGCAATGAAATTGGTTGCTGACAGGAAAGACATCTCTGCTGATGGAGAAGACTTGGCATACGTGACAGTTTCGTTGGTTGATGCCAATGGCGTGGAGATACCTGATGCTTCTGATTCCCTTTGTTTTGAAGTGGAAGGAACTGGTACTTTCAAAGCCGCTTGCAATGGTGACGCAACGTCTTTGGAACCATTCACCCAACCTCAGATGAAACTCTTTAGTGGAAAGTTGGTTGTTGTTGTTCAATCCACCCAACAGAAAGGAAATATCAAACTCACGGTAAAAGACCAAGACAACAAGAAAATCCCTTATGGAACGATTACGATTGCCACACGCTAAACCTTATATAATAGGTGTTGCGCTTCTCTTCTGTACATTATCTGTTCATGCACAGAAACGTTCGGTCTATGAGTATTACCGTGAAATGCCTGTTTATGTAGATTCCATTCAGGCAAGTCTAACGTATCCTCTGGCTTGGAGAAATTGCCAAAAGACCATGTCTTTCAAGGAATGGCGAAGTAAGGTCAGACAGAAAATCTTTGATTTGATGGGACCTCAGCCACCTAAGGCAGAGGCATTTGATATGAAAGTGGTTGCGGAAGAGCAACGTGACGGATATAAGGCACAACGTATCGAGTTTAATCTGTCGCGTTGGTATCGTGTATCGGCTTATCTGCTCATTCCTGATGGTAAAGGCAAACATCCGGCGGTGAACCTCTTGCATGATCATGGTGCCCATCTTTTTATAGGGAAAGAGAAGATGATCAAGCCGTTCGCAACGGATACGGCGGTGATTAATGATGCCAATCGGTGGGTGGATAATCTGTATGAAGGTCAATACATGGGCGACTATCTTGCCAAGAATGGCTACGTGGTTTTCTCGATGGATGCTCCATTGTGGGGAGAGCGAGGACGAAAAGAGGGAGTTGACCGCAATCGTTACGACATCATAGCTGGAAACATGATGATGTTAGGTCGTGACCTTTGTGCATTTATGCATTATGACGACTTGGAATCAACGAGGTTTCTTGCCACCTTGCCATTTGTAGATAAGAAACGAATAGGTTGTGCAGGTTGTTCGATGGGAGCATATCGTGCATGGATGTTGGCAGCCTTGAGTGATGATATCAGTGCCTGTTGTGCAGTGTGTTGGATGATTACCACTTCCGACCAACTCACATTGAAGTATGGGAGAAAGGAGAACGGCGGCTTTGCCAATTGTATTCCCATGCTTCGCAATTGGATGGATTATCCCGATATTGCGTCCTTGTCTTGTCCTAATCCCTTGTTAATCATTGCCGGCAATAAGGATAAGCTCTTTCCCGTTCCTGGTGTAGAGAAGGCATTTGGATTGATGCATCAAGTTTGGGATAGCCAAAAGAAAGGTAAGAACTTAGAGACTTTCATCCTTGACCAACCTCACGAATGTAATCTCGGAAACCAAAAGGCAGCATTGGAATTTTTTAATAAAAATCTCAAATAAACCCTAGGAATTCTTAGAAATTCCTAGGAATACCTAGGAATACTTAGATGTTCCTAAGATTTTCTAAGAATCTTTTTAAAAAACAATTCATTTTAATGATTCAAGAATATACACTCCGCCTACTCCCACAACAAGCCTCTTCCTCGCAATCTGTGATACAATATCTGGCGCAGGAAAAAGGACTTGATGCTCGTACCGTTAAAAGCATCCGTATATTGAGACGAAGCATTGATGCACGACAGCGTACTATTTATGTAAACCTGACGGTGAGAGCTTATATCAACGAGTTTCCTGCGGATGATGAATTTGAGCATATTCATTACCCGAATGTCTTTGGAAAACCACATGTAATAGTGGTTGGAGCAGGACCAGGTGGCTTGTTTGCAGCTTTGCGACTCATCGAATTGGGATTGTGTCCCATCGTGATAGAACGTGGCAAGAATGTACACGACAGAAAGGTGGACATGGCAGCCATTAGCAAGACGCATAAGGTGGATGCTGATAGCAATTATTGTTTTGGTGAAGGTGGAGCAGGTGCTTTCTCGGATGGGAAATTGTACACCAGAAGTAAGAAGAGAGGAAACATCACTAAAATATTGAATGTGTTCTGTCAACATGGGGCTCCAACTTCCATTCTCTCAGACAGTCATCCGCATATAGGTACGGATAAGTTGCCCCGTGTGATTGAAAATATGCGAAATACCATCTTGCACTCTGGTGGAGAAGTGTATTTTCAAACACGTATGGAGAGACTGATTCTCCATGAGAATGAAGTGGTCGGCATTGAGGCTATTAGACTGGATACTGGTGAACAACGTATTTTCAAGGGTCCTGTCATATTGGCAACGGGACATTCTGCCCGTGATGTTTATCGTTACTTGGCAAATGCGAATATACTCATTGAACCAAAGGGTATTGCCGTGGGCGTGAGATTGGAACATCCGTCGATGCTTATAGACCAGATTCAATACCATAATAAACAGGGTAGGGGAAAGTATCTTCCTGCCGCAGAATATAGTTTTACTGCACAGGTTGACGGACGTGGAGTGTATAGTTTCTGTATGTGTCCTGGTGGATTTGTCATTCCTGCCGCTACGGGGCCTCAACAGATTGTAGTCAATGGTATGAGTCCAAGCAATCGTGGCACTCAGTGGAGTAATTCAGGAATGGTGGTGGAGATAAGACCAGAAGATATTGAGGACCCGAAATTGATGATGGAGCATGAGGCAGATCAAGGTAATACCCAAACATCAACTTCTTTCCAGACATTGAAAGTGATGCACTTCCAGGAACAATTGGAAAAGATGTGTTGGCAACAAGGTAATATGCGACAAACGGCACCTGCTCAACGAATGGCAGACTTTGTCAACAATCGTTTGAGTTATGATTTGCCTTCAAGCAGTTATTCACCAGGACTTATCAGTAGTCCATTACATTTTTGGCTACCGTCGTTTATCAGTTCTCGATTACAACAAGGTTTTAAGCAGTTTGGAAAATCCAGTCATGGCTTCCTTACCAATGATGCCACCCTTATCGCTGTAGAGACACGTACTTCAAGTCCTGTTCGTATCCTTCGTTATCCCGATAGTCTTGAACATGTACAGACACAAGGATTGTTCCCTTGTGGTGAAGGGGCAGGATATGCAGGTGGAATCGTTTCTGCAGGAGTTGACGGGGAACGATGTGCTGAAATGTGTAAGTTGAAGATTGAAGATTGAAAATTAAAAATTGAAGATTGAGGATTCCTTTGTCTTGAGAATAGTTTTCTCAAAATACGATGGATATAATCTTCAATCTTCAATTTTCAATCTTCAATCCTAAGAGTTTTCAATCTGTATTAAAGTTCGCTTTCGCTAACGTTGAATGTTGTGGTATTCATGTTACCTGTGTCAATGCCACGTTTCAACCATCTCATGCGCTGAGCACTTGTACCGTGAGTAAATGACTCGGGTTGTACATAACCTTGGGCTTTCTTTTGCAGGTAGTTGTCACCAATCTTTTCTGCACAGTCGATAGCTTTTTCTACATCACCTTCTTCCAAGGAACGGAATTGTTGATTGTCGTAGTGTGCCCATACACCAGCATAATAGTCGGCAAGGAGTTCCAGTCTCACACTAATCTTATTGGCAGAAACCTTGTCCACCTGATTCATCTTGGCATGAGCCTGTCCTAATGTTCCCAAGAGATTCTCTACATGATGTCCCACTTCATGAGCTATCACGTATGCGTATGAGAAATCGCCATCGGCTCCAATCTGTCTCTTCATAGTGGTAAAGAAGCTCAAGTCGATGTACAGCTTCTGGTCACCTGAACAATAGAATGGTCCTACTGCTGCTGATGCAGTACCACAAGCACTGTTTACGCGATTGGTAAACAACACCAGTGTGGGAGGAGTATATCTACGTCCCATTTGTTGGAAGATGGCAGTCCAAACGTCTTCTGTTCCTGCGAGAACTTGGCGAGACAATTTGGCAAGGCGTTGTTCTTCTTCGGTAAACTCCACCTGTCCTTCCATTTGTTCTTCTTGTACTTGTAAACCTCCGTTTTGTACAACATTGGTCACTACATCACCCAAGTTTCCACCAGATAAGAGCGTGAATAGGGCAATCATGATAATACCGCCAATACCTCCTATACCAGCCTTGGCTGTAGAACTCATTCCTCTGCGATCCTCTACGTTATCGCTTTCTCTACGTCCGTCTAATCTCATTTTATTTCATTTTTAGTTATTGATAATCGTGATAGTTATTATCATCCATCAAGTCTTTGTAACTATTGGATTAAAAGTCTTTTGCAAAAATAATAATAATTTTATAATTTATCAACGATTGTCATGAAATATTTTAGACAAATTGCTATTTCACTTTCAAGATTATCTTCTGTAAGTCGGAATCCTTGCTTGAGCTTCCTACCATGAGCTCGTGCTTACCACTTACCACACGCATGGTATTGGTTTGTTCGTCCCACGTCTCGAAAGAAGAGCGAGAGAATGGTATTTCCACCACTTGGGTCTCTCCAACTTTCAATGCTACTTGTTTGTAAGCACGAAGTGTTTTCAAAGGACCACCTACATCGTTGAGTCTTCGCATATATACTTGCACGGTTTCTTCGCCATCTCGCTTGCCAATATTGGTAACGTTTACACTGATGATGCCTTTCTTTGCAAGATACTTAGGCTTTCCGATTTTGAACTGAGTATAGCTCTGTCCATAACCGAAGTGGAACAATGGCTCACCCTTGAAGTATCGATATGTACGATTGTTCATCGTATAATCTTCAAAGTCGGGCAGTTGGTTGACATCCTTATAGAATGTAACGGGCAGCTTGCCTTGTGGATTGAAGTCACCAAAAATAACATCTGCCACGGCATTTCCTCCCTGTTCGCCTCCATACCAAGCCTGAAGGATAGCATCGGCATTCTCTGTTTCGGGAACGAGAGCAACAGCACTACCAGAGCAGTTGACGTAAACAACTTTCTTTCCTGCCTTGTGAAGGGCTGCAATCAAGTCGCGTTGCACTTGTGGTAGTTGTATGTCTGTACGGTCACCGCCACGGAATCCAGGTTCACTCACCTTCATTTCCTCACCTTCAACTCGGGGAGAGATACCACCGACAAATATGACTGCATCTGCATCAGCTACTTCACGGATGATTTCTTGGTGCGTAGGTGTTTGTTTCTTACAGATGTCAAATTGCATCACCGCCATGTCGAAGTCTTGTACATAGTCTATTTGGAATTGATAAGACTCACCTTTCTTGACATTGATTTCCTTCCGTGTCTCGTTGATTCTGTTGCGAGCTTTCCAATTATTAATCAACGTGTCGCCATTGACAATCAATCTTGCCTTGTCGTCACTTCCCATCGTGATGATGAGAGTTTCGTCAGCCATTGGGGTGAATGTTCCTTCGTATTTGGCAGAAAATTTCTCTAAGTTAACACCAGGAGCAAATACTGTTGCACCTCCATTGCTGAGGTTGATGGCTTGCGTCATGGTAACGGTATTGACGGGTTCGCCTTTCATCGCATTGTTGTTCCAGTAGGTTGCTTTCATTCCTTTTGAACCATCAGGGGTGGTGAAGAGATTAAACCTACTTTCGAAAGACTCGTTACGAGTAAGACCACAACCAGGAATGTATTTCACATCATAACCTAATTTTTGCCTGATGCCATTGAGAATAGTCGTTGTTTGCGTGGGATAACCACTATAATTGCCCCACATCATGACAGAATCGTTGGCATTAGGTCCCATCACCACAATCTTTTGGCTTTTGTTCAATGGTAGGATATTGTTCTTGTTCTGTAACAAGACAATGCTCTTGCGAGCCATGTCAAGTGCCAATTGCTTATGTTCTTTACAAGCGATGACACTGGCTGGTATCTTCGTCCAACTCACCATTTCGTCTGGGTCGAAGTCGCCCAATTCAAAACGGGCGATAAGTAATCGTTTCAGGCTCTTGTTGATTTCCGCTTCAGAAATCTCTCCTGCTTTGACTGCTTCTGGTAATGACTTGTAATTAGAACCACATTCCACGTCGGTACCTGCCCGTACAGCCGCAGCGGATGCTGCGTGACGGTTGGGAGAAAAACCATGTCTGCCTTCCACCCAGAAATCACTGATAGCACCGCAGTCGCTGGTTATCAATCCCTTGAATCCCCATTCGTCACGTAAGATTTGTTGTTCGTATCTTGAATTACCGCAACACGGTTCGCCATCAATGCGTTGGTAGGCGCACATCACCTCTGCCACCTGTCCTTCTTGTACCAATGACTTGAAAGCAGGAAGATATGTTTCCCATAAGTCACGACTTGGCAGATTCTCGATATTAAACTGGTGACGGTTCCATTCTGGACCACTGTGTACGGCAAAGTGTTTGGCGCAAGCTAACAACTTGCGGTATTTAGATGGAGCTACTTTTGAAGAAGGTGAAAAGGCTGTTCCTTGCAAGCCATTCACCACGGCGAGTCCCATCTTTGTGGTGAGATAGGGATCTTCACCGTATGTCTCTTGTCCACGTCCCCAACGAGGGTCTCTGAAAATGTTTATGTTTGGAGTCCAGAAAGATAGTCCTTGGTAACGCTTAACACTACCTTTCTGCTTCGCAACTTGGTTTTTGGCGCGAGCCTCATCGCTCACAGCCGTAAAAACCTTATACAGCAATGCGTCATCCCATGATGCAGCCATACCCATCGTAATGGGAAACACGGTGGCAAATCCATTTCTTCCCACACCATGAAGTGCTTCGTTCCACCATTCAAAGTGGGGAATACCCAAACGTTCAATAGCTGGTGACACATCCATCATGAGTGATGCTTTTTCTTCAATCGTCAACCTTCCCAATAGGTCGTCAGCTCTCTGTTCGGATGTGAGTGTAGGATTTTGGAATGGGTATTTATAAGATTGTGCATTTGCTACAGTAGCACACAATATAGCACAAGTTAATAGTAATTTTTTCATTTTTCTTAGGTTATAGTTTGATTTGTTTAAAGTCTCTAAGATCTTTAAGGTCTCTTTATGTTTTTAAGAACCTCAAAGATCTTAGAAATTATGTTAGAATTGTACTTTCCTAATCACTTTCTTGTTATTTTCAAGGGTCTCTTTTTGGATAAATACTCCCTTATTAGGATTCAGTACGCGCATTCCTTGCAGATTATAATATTCTGTAGCAAAGGCATCAACTTGTTCTATTTCTTCAATGCCAGATGCAATTGACGTTATCAAGCCCGAAATCACCACGTTGCCAATGGCAGTTTCCTTTCCTGCATTCACATTATATATATTAATAACTAACTTCTGTTCGCCTGAAGCTGCAGGTATGGTGTTGATTTCCTCATCGTATTCCGTGTACCAACCATTCTCAGCCTTGTTTCTATTCAGTTCCATACCCAATGCCAGTGACACGGTTCCATTCTCGCTTTGCCAACTCACGTCAGCATTACCAGAGTCTGTTCCGATGCGTGAGAGAAGAAAATGTATCTTTCTTACCAGGAACGTGTAGTTCTCACCTACATTAATGCTGAAGTTGACAGCATTGGTTTCGGCAGCACTCTGCTTTTCTGTAGATTTGAGAAGTACCATTGTCTTGCTATTGATGTTTCTCGTGTTGTTAGGAACAAGGTTGCTTCCAATGGTCATGAGGGCTTGCGAAACATAGTTGGATGCTTGTCCATCAACGATACCCGTTACCATTTTCGTGTCTGGAATGGCAGTGCTCAGTTCCCATGTGATGTCTCCGTTGGCTGTTACATCTTCGTCACTGGGTTGGTCAATGATGGCAACGTCTGCATTGATAGCTTCCACTGCATTACCATTTGCCTCCTTATATGCTGGATAATACTCTTTTACCGCATCGTCAGTGTCAGCATTGCCTTTGAGCATAATGTCTTGAACGAGACTGTTGCAATATACTTCAACGTTGGTGTAATATTTGGCTGGATCGATGGTGTAAACCAATGCGTCGGATGGGTCGTTAGGATTCAGACCATTGGCTTTTTCCCACTCATCGGGAATACCGTCTTTATCTGTGTCAAATGTTGACTCACGTTTCCCTGTTCCGAAGTTGCTTTCCGTATAACCTTTCACGTCTGATACAAGGTCGATGCGTCCTGGCTTGCCTGTTTTTGAACCAGTATAGAGGGCAGTGGCATTCTCAGTTTCATATACATAGCGAGCGTCAACGTCATCTTGTACGAGCGAAGCACCAGCATAACCAAGCACTTTCTCGTATGCAATGGCTGTGGGGTGGGTTGTCACGTCTCCTTTGGGAGCAGGTTCGTCCAATTTGATAGATACGCAATCCTTGCCAGCAGAGTTTTTGTAGTAGTTCACTTTGTCTCCATAATAATGGTTGGGGTCAGGACTGCAACGCACGCCATTGATGAGGTAGGTTCCACTATCATACGACATGTTGTTCCAACCAGCGTTGGTGTTCTCATCAATTTGGTTTCCGCTGAGATAATACCTACTGGTCATGGTCCAGTATTTGGGATAGCCTTCTGCATTGCCATTCGCTCCTACCGTAACGGTAGTTAGGCGAGTGGTGTTTCCTGCGGGACCCGACTTGAAATAATTGTTTACCATGTTGATTTGGCCACCACCAGGACCACCATAACAACCGTTTCCACAATTATATACTACGCAGTTGCGGAAATCTACGTTTTCTGCCTGTACTGCATTCTCCCATTTATATTCATTATATTGCGTATTGCTCGTATAGCCTTCCCAGTCGTAGCGAGCACCATTGAAACGAGGCGAGCGGTTACTCACGTGAAGAATCAAATTGTGATGGAAGGAGGCAAGCTTGCCTCCCCATATACCACCATATCCGTGTGCTCCCTTGTTGTGACCAGCATCGTTCAAACTCTCACCGATGGTACACCATTGCATCGTAAAGTTATTGTTGTCGTAGAATGATGCCACCTCGTCGATAGACCATGAAAGTGAACAGTGGTCAAGTAAAATATTAGTGAAATGACGAGCTGTACTTGCGTCAGCACCATCGTTTACATCCTTCTCTTGTCCACGACGTATTCTGATAAATCGCATGATGATATTGTTACCGTTTGGATTTACGGTGTAATATCTCAATGTGATGCCTGGGGCAGGAGCCGTTTGTCCTTCAATGGTGGTGTTTGCACCGATGTTGACGTTACTTTTCAAGGCAATTACGCCACCCACATCGAATACAACAATCTTTTTGGCAGAGCCACTCACCGCTTGTCTGAACGAGCCTGTACCTGAGTCGTTGAGATTGGTTACGTGGATAACGTTTCCGCCACGTCCTCCGGTAGCATATCTACCGTGTCCTTCTGCTCCAGGGAAAGCAGGGGCTTGCGCTTGGGCAAAAAGACTGATGAACAACGAGAATAAAACAATGGATAGTTTCTTCATTTTGATGAATTTTTGATTTTATTTTAGTGAAAAGTTTTTATTTCTTTTGACTTTGGTAGTATTCCAATCCTGCCTTGACGTTCTTGACAAGTGCATCTGATGACATGGTTGCACCAGTAACCCCATCCACTTTCATCTTCGAGGCTTTACTGATGGTCTTGCCCTCAAATTTTCCCAACACCTTCTTGGCCTGTTGGAAATATTTGGGAGTTTCTTTGTTGCGCAAAGGAGTTATTTTCGACACCTTATTCTTTTCAATGTAAATCTTCACGGGTGTAGGACTTTGGTATCCTATGATGTCTTTGGTGAGTGAAGTGGTATTTACAACGGTTGCATTACCTTCCTTTGAGATTACTTCATCACTGGTAATGGCACTTGTCATCAGTGTCAAAAAGGCAATTACTGTCAGGCTTTTGATAAATGAATGGGATGTTTTCATTGATATAATTGTTATTGTTGTTTGTTTGAAAGAGAATGAAGATAGAAGAAATTCGTTTTCCTTCTATCTTCAAATAGGATGCTTATTGGCTTACACCAAATGGGCGATAAGGTCTTCACGGTCACCGGCAAGCATGTCGATAACGGGTATTTCTATCATGGTATAACATCCTGGCTGTTGCTTCATGGATGCACGGGCAACGTTTACCAGAACCTGTCCGGTAAGGGCAGGGTTGTTGATACTCATGTTAAACTCCAGTCGTTGGTTTTGCGTCTTACCACTTACGCCTTTGCGCACGAGGTTTACACCGTGTCCCATGTCGCGCACGTCATCTACTGATGCTACGGCAAATACATGGGTCTCATCGTTTGAGAAATAGGGGTCAGCCTTGATTTCCGCTGTCACCTCTTCCAACTTTACTCCTTCTTCCAGTTCTACGTAAACCATGCGGCGGTGGATTCCCTCACCCAATGGAATGGTCATGGAGAGTGCATTTTTCACGCCTTTCTTCCCACGCACACAAACAGAGTGTCCCATCGACATACCAGGACCGAAGTTGGTATAACTGAGTCCTTTGGGTGCAAGGCTCTGCATGAGTGTACGAACGATAGAATCTGAGCCTGGATCCCATCCGGCAGAGATAATGCTGACGGTATTGGTCTCCTTGCAAATGGGGTCAAGAGCTTTGCGATAGTCGAGAATGCTGGTGTGAATGTCGAATGAATCCACGGTATTGATTCCCAATGGCAAAATCTTCTTGGCATATTCCTCGCATGAACGGGTAGGAGTGGCGAGTATTGCTACGTCCACGTCCTTCAGTTCTGTGATGTCTTTCACTACTTCGTATGGTGCCAGTTCAGCTGGTTTGTTTTCTGCGCCATTGCGCCTTACGATACCTGCAATCTCGAAGTCTGGTGCAGCTTCGAGTGCTTCTACTGTGTAACGACCGATGTTTCCGTAACCAACAACGGCTGCTCTAATTTTTTTCATGTGTTTGTTGAATTGATGATTTGTTATTCCAAATTACTGTGCAAATTTACACAATTATGATGAATAAATCCCCTTTTGTTACGTTTTTTTATAATATTACATGTCATTAGACACTTTTTATATATAAGAACCAGAATCAATGAGATGTATCATCGTGATGGAAATAGATGGAGTCCATGATTTCAGATGACACATTGGCAGTGTAATGAGATGGTTCATAATAATGATGATAATCTTGTGTCCATTTATTGATACCTGAGAAATTAAAAACATTATCTTTACCAAATATTTTGCATAGAGTATTGTAGTCTTGGGGGTTAATGCAAATCTCGTTATAAAGTGGGTTGATGACGATTTTATAATAAGTTTGGTGTTTGTCTAATATATGTTTTGCTTGTATTAATATGTCTTTTCTTTCTTCATTAATGGCAATTGGGTAAATGGAGTCGGGTTTTTGTATGTTCTTAAATAGACGCATAGTTTTACTACTGAAATATTTCCCAGTTTTTATTAAACTGTCTTCTGTGACAAATAATTCTTCATTAGTAATAGGGTTGTAATAATGATAGTTTGTACCTTGTTCTATATATTTAGCCATTTTGGGAGAATATTCGTTGAAAAGGTGATAATAAATCCAATAATACAAAAAACGAAGGTCAAACCATGCTTTAAGGTGTTCGGTATGAAAAGAAAAATAATTGGAGAAATTGGTTAGTTGTGGGGCTGGTAGGAATAACCGTCCTTCTCTGTCGGTTTGGGATAATAAATCATAATCTACAGTGATAATGGCGTTACGTATTTTTTCATTTTGTTTGTCAATGAATTGTAGTTTTCTGAGAATCCCTTTTACAGAACCTCCCGATTCAGAGAAATGATAACCTATGCTATTGGGTGCTATGTGTTTTTTCCAATCTTCAATCTTGTAGAATAAACTCCTTGAATTACCAATGATGAAAGAATCGTAGTGATAGCGATCCTTTCCTTTGATATACATGTTAGTTGATACGAAATCTCTATTGATTCCACCATCTCCTTTGACATAATAATTATCGTAAGACCAAATAACCTTAAAAGGGTCAAGATAAAAATAGAATAACAAAAAAACGAAAAATGGTGATAGAAATAACAACCAGTATTTAAAGAACCGTTTCATGTCGATTAAAATTGAAAATATATAAAAGTTTGATTCTTACCAGCAAACATGATGATAAATAGAATAATGAAATAATAAATACTCCAACGTACCGTCCGATGGTTGAATAATTTGTTGTCTGGAAATTGTAATGGATGTTGCTTGTCTCTTTGCATCCATTCAATAAATGTCATGATCAGACAAAGAATAATAGTCTTCCCATATAATTTATTTGGATCGAATGAGTAATTGGTGAACATTGAGTAAATATAATCTGCTGCTTGTTTCAAGCTTTCGGCTCTAAATATAATCCATCCAATGATTGTAAGGAAGAAGGTTATTATTATTTGAACAAACTCCTTGATGTTAGGGATTTGCTTGCCATGTGCAGCCTCATGCTTATACTTCGTGTTTATTCCCAAAGCGTTATAAATTGCCAACAGGGTAGCATGGTACAATCCCCAAAATACAAAAGTCCAATTGGCACCATGCCATAATCCACTGATTCCCCAAACAATAAAAATATTGCGAATTGTTTTTAGCTTGCTACAATGACTTCCTCCCAAAGGAAAGTAAATGTAGTCGCGAAACCATGTCATGAGTGATATGTGCCAACGACGCCAAAATTCTGGTATATTTCTTGAAAAATATGGATAATTGAAATTACGCATAAGATTAAAACCAAACAGTCGTGCGCACCCGATAGCAATATCTGAATAACCCGAAAAGTCACAATATATTTGGAATGTAAACAATATGCCTATTATGAGTAGTGTTATTCCTCCAATGTCTTGGTAATGCTCCCAATTTGCATTTACGATTGTTGCACAATTGTCTGCTATAACGATTTTCTTGAAAAATCCCCATAACATTTGTCTGCATCCATCTGTGGCTTTTGAGTAATCAAATGTTCGTTTTACCTGAAATTGGGGTAATAAGTTTGTTGCCCGTTCTATGGGACCGGCTACCAGTTGGGGGAAAAAACTGATGTATGCAAAAAAATCAATGATGTTTGTAGTTGGCTTTATTTTCTTTTGGTAAATATCTATCGTATAGCTAAGAGCTTGGAATGTATAGAAACTGATACCAACGGGAAGGACAATATTCATGGTTACCCAATCAATATGATAACCCAAATTAGATAATAATACATCTAAGTTGTCTACGAAAAAATGATAATACTTGAATATGCTGAGAATCAGTAGATTGATGATGATGTTTGATGCACTAATGACTTTTTGTATATTTCTTTTTCCTTCGTATTTGCTGATAAGTAACCCGTTGATAAAACTGCAAAATGAGGTGAAGGCTATCAATAAAAGAAAACGCCAATTCCACCAACCGTAAAAAATATAGCTGGCAATAACGATAAGAAAATTTTGCCATCGTCTGGTCTTAAAGACATACCAATATAATATGAAAACTATTGGCAAAAAACAAATAAAGGCAAATGAATTGAAAAGCATGTTTATCGTTTTCTTTTAATTGTTATTCAAAATATGTCAATATCTGTCAGTTATCAATGATGAAAGAATGTGTGCTTCGACAGAAAAAGACGGTTGCAAAATTAGTAAATTTTTGTATTATATAAAAAAAATAATAATATATTGTTCTTATAGAAGAAAAAAACTTTTTTGAGTAATGGAATGATATTAAAAATGTGTAACTTTGCCTTTTTAATAAAATCACTGCATCATTATGTCAGAGTATATAGAGGTAAAGGGAGCAAGGGTAAACAACCTGAAGAATGTAGATTTAAAGATTCCACGTAATCAGTTTATCGTCATAGCCGGTGTGTCGGGATCGGGTAAGTCATCACTCGCATTTGATACGTTGTATGCGGAGGGGCAGCGCAGGTATGTAGAATCGCTGTCGGCTTTTGCCCGTCAGTTTTTGGGAAGGATGAGCAAGCCAGAGTGCGACTTCATCAAAGGCTTGCCACCTGCCATTGCCATAGAGCAAAAGACCATCGCCCGCAATCCGCGTTCTACCGTAGGCACTTCTACGGAGATATACGAGTACCTACGCTTGTTGTATGCAAGGGTGGGGAAGACGTATTCTCCCGTGAGTGGAGAGGAGGTGAAGAAAAACTCTACCGAAGACATCGTGAATTGCGCAATGAGCTTTTCTGAAGGTACCAAGTTCGTGGTACTTGCCCCGCTTCGCCTGGTGGAAGGTCGTACTCTCCGCAAGCAGTTGGAGATGGAAATCCAACAAGGCTTCGTCAGACTGTGGTATAAGAATGATTTCATTCGCATTGACGAATTTCTTGAGCAACAATCAGCCCGAACGCTCAATTCTCAATCTCCCTCCATCTTGTCGGATTTGTGGTTGTTGATAGACCGAATGTCGGTCAGCCATTCCAAGGATGTCATCTCTCGACTCACTGATTCAGCAGAGACAGCCATGTATGAGGGTGATGGTGCTTGCAGGTTGGTGTTCCTGCCTTCTCATATATGTTATGACTTCTCTTCGCGTTACGAGGCAGACGGCATTACTTTTGAGGAACCCAACGACAATATGTTTTCCTTCAATTCGCCCGTTGGGGCTTGCCCCACTTGTGAGGGCTTCGGCAGTATTATCGGTATTGACGAGAAATTGGTTATTCCCAATTCCTCGCTGAGCGTGTATGATGGTTGCGTTCAGTGTTGGCATGGTGAGAAGATGGGCATTTGGAAAGATGTGTTCTGTAGAAATGCTGCCAAGGATAATTTCCCTATCTTCAAACCGTATTATGAATTGACTCGTAAGGAGAAAGATATGCTCTGGCACGGTCTTCCTTCTGAGAAACATCTGGATATTCACGAACAGGTGAGCATCGACTCCTTCTTCCAGATGGTGAAGGAGAATCAATATAAGATACAATACCGTGTGATGATGAGCAGGTATCGTGGCAAGACGGTTTGTCCTGATTGTCACGGCACACGATTGAAGAAAGAATCCACATGGGTGAAAGTTGGCGGAAAGAGCATTTGTGATTTGGTGGAAATGCCTGTCATCAACCTCAAAGAATGGTTCGACCTCCTGCAATTAGATGAACACGACAGTCAAGTGGCAAGTAGGTTGCTCACCGAAATCAAGATGAGGCTGAAGTTTCTCGTGGATGTGGGATTGGGTTATCTTACCCTGAACCGTCCGTCTAACACGCTCAGTGGTGGTGAGAGTCAGCGTATCAACCTCACCACATCGCTTGGCAGTTCGCTTGTTGGTTCTCTTTACATCCTTGACGAACCGAGTATCGGCTTGCATAGTCGTGATACCGACCGTCTGATACGTGTACTGAAAGACTTGCAATCATTGGGCAATACTGTCATCGTAGTGGAGCACGACGAGGAAATCATGCGAGCCGCCGACTATCTCATTGACGTGGGTCCTGATGCTGGTAGGTTAGGAGGGGAGATTGTGTTTGAGGGAGCTATTCCCCAACAAGAGGCGTTGCGTAAGATGAGCGACCAATACCCACGTAGTTATACGGTGAAATATTTATTGGGCATAGACCAGATTGACGTTCCTAAGTCGCGTCGCCCTTGGAATATGTATATAGAACTCAAAGGATGCAGGATGAACAATCTGCGAGGCATCGACGTGAAGTTCCCGTTAAACGTGATGACGGTAGTCACGGGAGTGAGCGGTTCGGGAAAGTCGTCCTTGGTCAAGGGTACACTGTTCCCTGCTTTGAAACGACACCTCGACGAAGTGGCAGAAATCCCAGGTGAATATTCTTCCATTGAGGGCGACTGGAAACAAATCACTCATGTGGAGATGGTTGACCAAAATCCCATCGGCAAGAGCACACGCTCTAACCCTGCTACGTATGTGAAGGCTTACGACGTGATTCGCCAACTCTTCGCCGAGCAACCTTTGGCAAAGCAGATGGGATTCTCTCCGCAATATTTCTCCTTTAATGCTGATGGCGGCAGATGTGAGACTTGTAAGGGAGTGGGCGTGATTACCATCGAGATGCAGTTTATGGCAGATTTGGAATTAGAGTGTGACGAGTGTCATGGCAAGCGGTTTAAGCGTGACATCTTAGACGTGCGCTTTGAAGGGAAAGATATCAGCGAGGTACTCGACATGACCGTTTCAGAGGCTATTGAGTTCTTCTCTTCTGCTGCCTCACGCATTTCGCAAAAGTCTATGTCACAATTGGCTTCGTTGGTGGCAAGTCGTCTGCGCCCTCTCGAAGATGTGGGATTGGGATATATCAAGTTGGGACAAAACTCTTCCACGCTCTCTGGCGGTGAAAACCAACGTGTCAAGTTGGCTTATTTCATCGGACAGGAAAAACAAGACCCCACGCTCTTTATCTTCGACGAGCCTACCACAGGACTGCATTTCCATGATATCCAACGACTGTTACATGCTTTTGATGCACTCATACAGCGTGGTCACACCATCTTGGTGGTAGAGCACAACTTAGACGTGGTGAAGTGTGCCGATTATATCATCGACCTTGGTCCTGATGGTGGCGATCACGGTGGCAGCCTTGTTTGTTGCGGTACGCCTGAAGAGGTGGTACTGTGCAAGAAGAGCGTTACCGGACAATACCTGAAAGATAAGATATGAAAAACGAAATTTCCATTTTGATTCCCACTTACAATGATGTTTGTGTGGATTTGGTGAAGGCTCTGACTCGCCAATGCGAAGCAGTCAGTGGGCTGCAGTTCGAGATATTGGTAGCTGATGACGGCTCTACTGATGCCGAGGTGATTCGGCAAAACTCTTACATTAATAATATATATAGGTGTAAGTATATCCTGCGTGAAGAAAATACTGGTAGGGCTTGTATCAGAAATTGGTTGGCTCAACAGGCACGTCATGAGTGGCTGTTGTTCATCGATAGCCACATGGCTGTTTGCAAGGATGATTTCATCACTGAGTATTTGGATGCTGAAGGTGATGTAGTATATGGTGGCTATGTGGTCAAGGGAGACCCTCTACAACTGAAGGGTAACTTACGCTATATCTATGAGAAGAAGGCAGAGCCTTTTCATACTGCAGAACAACGTGCTTGTTCGCCCTATCAAGACTTCCATACGTCTAATTTCATGATTTCCAGAAAACTGTTCGTGAATCATCCGTTGGATGTCAGGTTCAGATACTATGGCTATGAAGATGTGTTGTTTGGCAAGCAGTTGCAGCGGGCAAACGTTCCCATAGACCATATCCCCAATCCTCTGGCATTCGACAGGTTTGAAGACAATGCGCATTTCGTGGCAAAGACGGAGGAAGGATTACGTACTCTCCATGCCTTTCAAAACGATCTGAAAGGATATGCTCGAATGCTTCATGTTGTCAGCCAACTTGATAAGCATCCTCTCGTGCGTCGTCTCTTCTTGTGGATGTATCGTAAGCGGAAGAATAGTTGGCGAGCAAGTCTGTGTGGACCATCGCCCTCGTTATTGGTGTTTAAGCTATATAAGTTGGGCTATTTCTTGGAACTAAGTTAGTTCAAATGCTTGTGAGGGTGTGGTGCGTTTCAGTACATCCAACTCAAAGTCCTTGCCTGCAATGATGCCGTAAGAGCGAAGAATCTGTTCCACGGTCTTACGTGCCAGTTCGGGATGGTTGTTTTCTTCACTGAGGTGGCAGAGCCATACATGTTTGAGCTTTTCGGTGGCATTCTCGGCAAGGGCATTGCCACATTCTACATTCGACATGTGTCCTTTATCTCCCAATATCCTGGCTTTCAGATGAGCGGGATACGTTCCAGCTTTCAGCATCTCCTCATCGTAGTTGGCTTCAATGATGAGGTAGTTGGCTTCGCCGATGTATTTCTTCATTTCATCGGTAAGGTGTCCCACATCTGTCATGATGCAAAATACCACGTCTCCCACCTGTATGCGATAGCCCACACTGTCGAGGCTGTCGTGGGGTACGTCAAAGGAGGTCACGATGAAACTTCCTAACGTGACGGTGTCGCCCTTCTCAAACATTCTCACACGGGCAGGGTCTATCTTGCAGCGCACGCAATAGTTGTTGTTGATGCCTACGTGTACGGTAAGGGTGGAATATACGGGCAGGTCGAAGTCGCGGCTCACGCTTCCCACGGATTTCACGTGGTCGGCATGGTCGTGTGTGATGATCAAGTGTTTGATGCGATTAAAGGGAATGCCATAGTTTCTTAGGCATTTCTTGACGGAACGCACGCCTATGCCTGCATCAATCAGCAACCCCTCCGTCTCCGTATAGAGTAGGTAGCAGTTGCCGCTACTTCCGCTCCCTAATGATATCAATTTCAGCATGATTTTTTATTTTCTACAAAAATACAAAAAAATATTCATCTCTCCACCTATCATCTCCCATCTTTTTATTATCTTTGTCGAAATTTAATAATTTTAAGATGAAAACGATAAGACAGTCGTGTGTTAGTTTACATATTCTCTCTATAGCATTGCTTTTTTGTTCAATATTGTTTTTTGCTTCATGCGAGTTCCATTCGGGTAGTTCTCGCCAGTTGAAGAAAGAGGTAGATTCCTTTGCTGTGTATTTTTTCAATTGGCAATTCCATCAGGCTCGCCGTTTCGTCACACCGTCGTCTGAGAAGTGGATGCGTTACGCTGCCTCTCAGGTGCATCAGGCTGACATTGAGTTGCTGCAAAATAAAGAGGTGCCTGCTACTTGTGAAATCCATGAAATTACATATTCTGATGATGACAGTACTGCCGTGGCTCATGTCACCATCCACGACTTTCTTCACATGGATACCATCGGTAAGGCTGCCTCCATCGTCGATGCCGCCCATTTCGACATTCCTCTTAAATATGAGGCCAAGACGGATAAATGGATTGTGGAGGTTGATGGACTGATGAGGGGGATTTAGAGAAAGAGGGGTGAGAGGATGTTTAGAGAAAAAGAGGTGAGAGGTGAGAGGTGAGAGAATAGCTATGGCTGATTGAATCTCAATCAAAAAGACTATTCTCTCACCTCTCACCTCTCACCCCCTCTTTCTCTAAATTCTCACCTCTCACTCCTTGAAATATCATGACAATTGATTTTTGCGAAATAGCTCAAGTTAATCGTTAGGAAAGCCGAAATATTACTTGTTTTGTTGAAAAACGGCTTGTTTTTCTCGTAACTAATATAGTTACGGGCCTAATTATATGTGTTGTGTGCGTAACTATATATGTTAGCGAGCTAACATATTATGTTATGAAGACCCAAAAACAATGGTTTTTTACTCCAAAATACCCTTTTTTGAATTAGTTGTTTGATGGTTTGTTTTGTAAATTGTTGGATGTCAGTTTGTTATGTAACATGCTTTATTTTTCCGAATTTTCGCCCAATATTTGGTTGGGTTTGAAAAATGCTCATATTTCATGTCGTATTTGTCACTTTTCAAGACAAATGCTTGGTTTTATAGAAAAGCCTAAAGGTAACATATATAGCGTTTGTTATTGTATGTCCCGATAAGGTGATAGAATATCTGTCGTACATTCTTTGTAAATCAAATGAGTACACACGCAATTTTTTTCATTAAAAAACATTAATTTAAGCCTTTCAATATATTATTTATTATATATAATGTGTATTTTTGTGTTTAATAAAGATACAATGGTAAACTTGAAGTTCAAAATAATAAACAATAATCTTATGAAACAAAAATTACGTTTAATGATGACCATGCTGCTATTGGCAGTGATGGGGAGTGCGTGGGCAGAAGAGTCAATCTATAAAACTGCTCTTTTCGGCTCAAATTATAATTCAAAGGGAGTATCTTCTTATACTGATACTTGGACAGCTACAACAAATGGCTTTACCGTTTCACTTTCTAACTTCAATAATAACAACAATAATTGGGAGTATGTGAAATGTGGACGTAAAAACAACGCTTCAGTTGGTAGTATTACAACTACTTCCACAATTGACAAGGCAATAACTAAAGTTGTAGTAACTGTAGATGCATTTACTTCAGGGAAGATTAATTCCTTTAAGTTATATGTTGCTTCGAATAATAGTTTTACAACCAATTTACAAACCATTTCTTTGAATATAACTCAAGGTGAAAATGTTTTTGTTATTCCAACACCTTCTGAGAATCTTTTTTATAAAGTAGAGGCAGATTGTGCAAGTGGAAGCAGTAATGGACTTGTAACTATTTCTAAAATTGATTATTATTTTAATGATAGTGGAATGCAAAAGATTGTCACCCCAACTTTCTCTCCAGAAGAAGGTGAGGTTGCGAAAGGCACTGTTATTTATTTTAATTGTGCAACAGAAGGAGTAACGTATTGTTATACAACAGATGGTACTGAACCAACAACAAGCAGTGCTTCGGGTACTTCTTACACGGTGAATGCTGATGTAACTTTGAAAGTGATTGCCGTTAAGGAAGGTATGGAGAATAGTGAAGTGGCAACGGCTTCATATACCGTGTTGAAAAACGATCCTGAACTTGCATTCTCAGAAAGTAGGGTGACCGCAAACATTGGAGAAACATTTACCCCACCTACACTTAGTTATGCGGAGGGTTATGATGGAACAATAACGTATTCAAGTTCTAACTCAGCTATTACCGTCGATGCTTCTACTGGCGAAGTTTCTTACGGTGCTTCTGCGGTAGGAAAAACTACTACAATTACAGCAACGGCATCTGAGACAACTGATTTCAAAGGAGGAACAGCTTCTTACGTACTTTCTGTGGTTGACCCTAATTTGATTGAAGGAAACTTGAATAATACAACATTTGGAACAAGTTATAAAGGATCTATCACACCAATTAGTAGTTTCACTTCTGTAACAGGAACAATTGGGAATGTTGAAGTCACATACGCAAAGGGTGATGCTTCTTATGCATACATAAACGATTCACAAATTCGATTGTATAATGGTAGTGAGTTGACTTTCACAGTTCCAGACGGCTATTATATTAAATCATTGACATTTAATAATAGTATAAGTGGCTGTACATCAGATTGCGGAAATATAAGTGATAAAAATTGGAGTACAGAAGAAAATGTTACCTCTGTCACAATTTACGGTCCATCTTCAAGTAATGTACAATTGGCAACAGTTTATATTTCCTTGGCAGAAGAAGCTTCAGCTATAGCCAAGCCAACTATTACCCCTTCTTCTGGTACTTATACAACAGCACAGACGGTAACTATTACCAATAATGCCGAAGGAGCTACTATTTATTATACTACGGATGGAAGTGTACCAACGGCTTCAAGCACTGTCTATAGCAAGCCATTTGAATTGAGTGCCAATGGAACATATACCATCAAAGCCATTGCCATTAATGGTGACGAAAAGAGTAGTGTTGTTACAAGCAATATCGTGATAAAAGTTCATGTCGACGCCCCAGTGTTTGCAGAAGAAGATGGTACTTCTTTCACCGAACCTTATACTATCCATTTGACATCGGCACAGGGTACTACGATTTATTATACTACAGGTTCTGTTTCTCCTATTGACGAGAACGGTAATTTGACAGCTGATGCTAAGGTTTATAATGCCACTACAGGTATTGCAAATCTTACCAAAGCCATAACAATTACAGCTGTAGCTATAGATAAAGGTGGTAATCATAGTGAGACTGTTTCTGCAAGTTATACTTATAGTGGTGAAGTAAGTGCTCCTTATTACGAGAACTTCGATGAGGGGCTTGGTATGTTCACGGTAGAGTCATCTGGTACAAGTGCTCCCGAATGGACTTTTAGAACAAGTGCTACACCAGCGGATATTGAAAAGTATGGCGAGGCTCGTCGATATGCGTATGTTACTGGAAACAATAATAAAAGAGGTACGTCACGTCTTATTTCTCCCGTGATTGATTTGACGGAAGCTGACATTACATCTGCTGCGCTCAACTTTATCCATGCTGGAAGATATTTTGATGGGTATAATTCCGACAATATGAGTGAGGAAGAAACAGCAGCAGGAAAAGCACCAACACATGCACAGTTGTTCATTCGTGAGGAAGGTGGAGAATGGCAACAATTGACTATCCCCAATTGGTTCACCCAAACAAGTACATATACGCGTCGTAATTCAGGTGAGATTTCGCTCGATAGCTATATTGGAAAGAAAGTACAGGTAAGCTTCTTATATACAGCTGATGCAAGTTCGACTGGAACATGGAATGTGCTGAAATTTGCCGTAACTGCTACAAAAGCAGAGGAAGTCGTGAACTACGAGACTGTGAACATGAAGACTGACGGTTACATTACTTACGTAGTGAAGAATGACATCGACTGGGATGCAACCATGAAGATGAACGCTGGCGTTTATGGCTATAAGGTGATACAATTCACGCAGGCTGCTAAAGGTGGCAACGGTACTACGGTATTGGTGGAATTGGGTAATAATGTAGAAATGGCTGTAGATGAGGAGAAGACATCATTGACAGATGAGCAAAGGAAACCGTTGTGGTCAGAGAAGATAACTCCTGCTGGTACTCCTATCATCTTGAAAGGACATGCTGGAGACAACCTGCTGGTTATTGCTAAGTCGGATGACGTGATTCCATCAGTGAAGGGCAATCTCTTGAAACCTTCGTTTGGTGACGTGCAAGGCTCAAGTGCTCAGACGTTGTACGTATTGCAAAAAACGTCTGATTGGGTAGCTACAGACCCATATAACAACTACCTGTTCTATAAGTTGGCTAATGGAAGACAGATTCCCGACCGCAAGGCTTATCTCAATGGTGCTGATGCAAGCAAGGAGATTATTTATTATCTGGCAGAGAAACCAGGAGCAGATGGACCTGGTGATCCTGCAAGTCCTCATGCAAAACAAAACTTTATCATTCTGTCTCATACGGAGAGCGAGCAGTTGGTGAGCGAGGATGCTGGTATTCCAGATGGCATTGAGGCTGTCAGTGGGGATAATGAAACGAAAGATCGTGTATTCTATTCTATCAGTGGCGTGAAAGTAAGCAATCCTACCAAGGGTATTTATATCTTGAATGGAAAGAAAGTAATCGTAAAATAAAGAAGAAATGAAAAAAGAACAGTATATTTCACCAGCAATCAAAGTACATGTTCCATCGTGTAATTTGCTCCAGATAGGTATAGCCTCTGGATACAATGACAATCCTATTGAGAGCAAGGGTAACTCCATGTTTGAGGAAGATGACCAAACCGAGATGTGGGGCAAAGTATGGGGACGTGTAGATGATGAGTAGAAGTGTAATAAATTATAATAAGGTGTACGGGGCAGCAAGTGATGTTGCCCCGTACAGTTGTTTTTTGGAATGAAATGCAGAAAATTCTACACTTTCTTTGAAAAATATTTTGATTATTCGAGAAAAAAATGTAATTTTGCACCCTGTTTGGAACAAGTATGTAAATCGAAAACGAAAAATTAGATAGAAATGTCGAAAGTTTGTCAAATCACTGGCAAGAAGGCACAGATAGGTTGTAATGTGTCTCACTCAAAGCACCGTACAAAGAGAAGCTTTGACGTTAACCT
>AUXO016542519.1_pt1 | contig 58854 bp, 62 predicted proteins | sample 768731 | NCBI WGS metagenome assembly AUXO01 (sample SAMN02715735, study PRJNA202380) | gut metagenome | biome: sheep rumen | host: Ovis aries | place: New Zealand: Palmerston North
AAGATGATAAGTACCAGCAAATAGTTTACCGAGTCAAACCCTAAGATTGCCCCCTTGCGCTTCTTTGTGCGCTTCTTTGCGTTAAGGTGCCGAAGAATCCCCTTTTTCTTCTTTTCAATTTTTTCCAGTTCCATTAACATTCCTCCTATATATTACCCATAAAAACTATCTAACGTTAAAACTATCATACTAAAACGAAATACCGTATTTTATTATGAATTTGCAATTTTACTCAACAGCCATAGAAAAACAATCAATGGCCCACTTCACTTCTTTGAGAAGCCTTTTATTTTCCGGGTTTTCCTGTGGGTAGAAGTCCAAGAACAGGGAAAGGAACTCCGAAATTGAACTTCCACTGAAGTTGGAAAGATAGGGAAAAGAATAGTAAAGCTTCTGTTCTTCCAAATGAAACCCCATCGTACCAAAGTTCAGCGAAATTTGCAGGAAGCTGTCACTAAGGTTGGCACGTTGTATATTGGTATTACAGATTGCCATTCCTTTTACATTAGCCGAAACAAAATATGCACTAAAAAGATTGGCTCCAAAAAAGATGGCTCGTTCTAAATTTGCTTCATTAAAATTAATATTCGACCCAATTAGCCCTGTACAATCTGCCTGATACAGGTCAGCCTTGACCATACTGCACCGACTAAAATCGGCTTCGCGCAGAATCGAATCGTTCAGCCTTGCCTGTGTAAAGTCAGCAGATACAAATTTAGCACGGGTAGCCAGTATTCCGGACAGGTCACTTTGCGTAAATACAGCATATTGTGCATCTGCATCCGTAAAATTACACCCTGTAAGATTACAATTTGAAAAATCAGCACCTCGCAAAGTAGCACAAGAAAAATCTACGCCAGCCAAATCATACCCGGAAAAATCGCACCGGGAAAAATCAAGCCCCCTAAAATCAGCAAATCGCCCTTCTGCCTTATTGGTAAGCCATTTCTCATGTAAAGACAGTATATTATAGAGTCTTTCTTTACGGTCTGCGGCAAGCTGTTCCTCATTCATAGGGAAGCCCCTCCTTTTCAGTCATCCGAAAATTCCGTCGTAGTAGTTGTTGTAGTTGTAGTAGTAATTGTGCGTGTTAATACATGTTCCTCACTAAGCGATTGCGTTTCTTCCCTTATAGAAGATTCGACCTCCTGCATAATTTCCTGCCCGTAAGAAGCCGACCCTACGGAAGTGAACTCGCTTATATCATTCTTCAGGGCATAGTTATCAATAGCATCCGCTATTTCATCTTTAGCAAAGCCAGCGGTAAGGAGTGCTCCGGCCAGTAAAATCTCCATCCCCCGTGAAAAATCCATCCCCAGCTCTTTTACCATTTTTTCGCGCTGGAAAGCGTATTCTTCCTCACAGTCATTTTTCCCATTTTTAACTTCCTTATCTGCGTCCCTAGTTCTGACGAGTTCTTCCTTAATATTTTGGTTATTCATTTCAAGCCCGTCAATCTTATCCTTGATAATGTCACCTTCCGCAGAATTAGCCATCAGCGCAGAACGTGGCGTGATAACATATCGTTTCAGCTTTTCTTCTTCCTTCTGCTTTTCCAAAATGGCCTGTTTCATCACATATTCGCCATATCCATCATCACGCCCCGGCTCTTTAGCAACTGGGGACATAGCTAAGACAATATCTTTAATTTGAGGTGGTGCAAACTTGGTTTCTTCCATCATTTCCTTCATGACCTTTATATCCATAGATGGGTCAACAAAACCTTTTTCCTGATACTTACGGTTCATTTTCTCTAGGTAAATATCCATACAAGACCTAGATGCCGCACCTTTTTCCGTAGGCACATAATCCGCAATTTCCTTTTCCTTGGAAATAACCAAAGATGCCGCCGTAAGAATCTTATCTGCATAAAAAAACGGATTTTCAATGGATGCCGCTTGTGCAAGCGCAACAATATATTTCTTAATATCATCACGGCTTACATTCTTTTTGAGCATCTTGACGGCAATACGCCCATCTTTAAAGGAATTCATCGGATTATCGTTTTCATAAACACCTTCCGAGGACAGCCCACGAAGCTTATTAAATTCTTGTTGCAAGGCAGTTTCTTTCTTTTTGTATTCATCAATACGCGCCAGCCGTTCTTCTGCCTGCCGGATTATGTCTTTAGCATATTCCGTACTGATTCCGGGAAGCTGTGCGCGAGGGCTGGCATCCGCAATAGCACGTTCAAGGTCAAGTCGGTCAAAATCCGGATAACGGTGGATAAGCTTTTCACAGGCATCCCGGTCAGCAAAAGGTTCCGTAAGTTCAAACGCAAAAGACGGATATTTGTCTACACGTTCCCTAAGCATAAACTGGAACATATCCTTCATGGAAAGCCCGGTTTCCCTTAACGGAACATTGTCAGGAATATGCTCCGGCATTTGGAAATTCAATATTTCCTTTTCTGCATGAAGACTCTTCCTTGCTTTACTGATGATAAAATCAGCATAATCCTGCATAGAAGAAAATGCCGTATCTTCCTGAAGTTTAACCGGAGAATTTTCAATAATTGCCCTCTTGATATTTTGCGGAGCCTGTCTTGCTTCCAAGAGGTCTTTCGCCGCAATACCATCCATAAACGTTTGGTCATGGTTTTTAATATAAGATGTAACCCGGTTTTGCAAGGTTTTCATCTTATTAACATACAATTCTTCCGCAACGGGATAAGTGACACTTGACATAGTCTTCCGGGTTTCATAATTGGAAGCAAAATCCGAAAGGATACTGGTAATATACTGGTCTTTATCACGCCCCGGTTCTGTATAGATAGGGGATGCTTCCAAGATGGCCTTACGCAAATATGGCTTAATCGTATTTTCCACCAATTCATCAAGCTTTTTAATATTCCCCTGAAATTCAGGACGGTTTTGTTGGAAATTCTGTATAAAGTTTGTATAGATTTTTTCCACAATTTTCTGTTCATCCGACCCGGATAAAATCGTGGTTTTAGTAGCCGTCATATATTCTTTTGCCTGCTGACGGTAAATATCCGATACAGATTCGGCACTATCATTAGGATTCTGTGACATAATAGCATCGTAACGCTCTTTTGTTTTTGTCACGGAATCGCGAATCGTAAACAGGTAAGTCGAATCCGTCCTTTGAGGACTGGGGCTATTCCGTTTTACAACCTCTTCAACAATTTCCGGCGAAAATCCTTCATTGATGACAAGTGCCAGTGCAATTTCGCCGTCCTGATAAAGGCCAAAGTTCTTTTTGTCATAGTCCTCATATTTTTTCATCAGGTTATTCATCCGAGCGCGGTATGAATCCTGTGCAACGCCAAAAGAATTATCCGCTTTATGTGTCCATTCACGGTTGATGTTTTCAAATACCCGGTCAAGATAGATAAGTTCCGCGCGAGGATTTTTTAAGTTGGCAATCATAGGGCTGTTATCCTTCAGCACCTTGATTACATCATTAACCTTATAACCGGCTTCAAAAAGCCGGATAGCGCAAGTAAGGTCATCATTGTAAAGCAGTTCGTTATGCTTATCCATATTGACCTTCATCGGATTATCTTTTGAAGATAATTCTCCCCCTCGTGCACGAATCACATGGGATAATATTTCTTTGTAAGCTATATTAATATTTTTCAGCATTTAAACTTCCTCCCTATGCTTGTCTATTTCTTCTGTATTCTCACTATAAATTTCCTTGTCTTTATCCATCTGCATAATTCTTTCCTGTAATTTATCAATCGTTCCAATCATCAGATTTTGATTTTTTAGAAGTTTTTCCTTTTCTTTATCCATAGATTCTGTATAGTAAAGCAAAATTTTTTCCATCTTGTTCAACCGATAAAAGAAATAAAACAAACAGAAAATTGAAAACGGAGCCATAGCCTGTGAAAGTTCATAAAAATTCATAACACTTTCCTCATTTACTTTCTATTGCATCTTCCGGCAGGATATGTGAGCGAATGAGCCAGCGGCGATTAAATTCCTCTCGCCCATAATTTTTAATCATTTCTTTTGCCTCGTTTATCCCCTTGGTATTCACCGCAACGTAGGCAAGTGATACCGGGCAAGCTTCCAGCGCAAGCTGGAAAAGGCGTGAACCATACGGAGAAACGTAATAATAATCACGTTTTTTAACTGCACTGGAAATAATATGTATCTGCCGTTTGTTAAGTCCAAAAGTCATATAATTCTTTTGGGTAGTTTCTTCCAGTGCTTCCGGATTGGGAAGGAATATCTTAGAAGGACAGGATTCAAGCACCGTCGAAAAAATAGGGCTGTTCACAATATCGGTTACAGATTGGGTGGCAAAGATAACACTTGCGTTAGCTTTACGCAGAACTTTAAGCCACTCGCGGATTTTTTGAGCAAACTGTTCATTATCAAAGAATACCCAACATTCATCTAAGACAATAATTGTGGGTTCGCCTTTTAATGAGCGTTCGATGCAATGGAAAATATACATCAGCACCGTTCCGACAATCTGTGGCGTAGACATGAGCTTTTCCATTTCAAAAGTCTGCCAGCTCCCAAGTTGCAAGCTGTCATGGTCAGAATCGAAGATTTTACCGTAAGCACCGCCAGTACAAAGCGGCTTAATCGCTTGTTTAATTTCATCACTTTGTACGGTGTTCATAAACGTAGTCATTCGACGAAGTCTTAAACTTTCTCCGGAATAGGAAGATGCTACTGTACAAAGGGCATCCCATATTAATTGTTTACGCTCCGGCGTAATTTCAACATTTTCCTGACGGACATAATCGCAAATCCATTCTAACGCCCATTGTCTTTCCTTTTCGTCATCAATCTTGGCAAGCGGCATAAAAGATAATGCACCTTTTTCTTCATTTCCAAGGTCAAAAAATGTACCGCCAACCCCCTGTGTCAGCACATAGTTGGATGCCCCTTTATCAAATACAAAGACACGGGAATCTTTATACTTTCTAAAAGATGCTTCAATCATGTTCAGTAACACGGATTTACCTGCACCAGTCGGCCCCACAATAAGTGTATGCCCAACATCACCGACATGGAGGGATAACCGATAAGGCGTATTACCGGAAGTAAGCGTATAAAGAAGCGGTGGGCCTTGCAGATATTTATTCCGCGAATCACCAGCCCAAATGGTAGACAGCGGCATCATGTGAATAAGATTGCCCACGGAAATAAGGTGTCTTCTCACATTTCTGCCTACGTTGCCGGGAAGTGTTCCCATCCACGCATCTACTGAATTTAAGTCTTCCAGTTTCGCTTTAAAGCCAATATTATTTATCGCTTGAATAATGGATTTCGCTTTATTATCTACTTCCTGTGGCGAATCGCCCAAAATAACAATGGACGAACTGTAATAACCATAATTGGTTAAATCCGCTTCTACTGCGGCCTGTGCGGCCTTGGCTTCATCAAAACGCTGAACAGCAACCATATTAAGGTTTGTAGGGTCATCTTCAGCCGTGCCGCCTACAAATTCCTTGAACATATCCGCAAAACCTTTAAATTTTGCTTTCCATTCCTTTTTCTTGGTTTCCAGTTCTTCCATAGCATCCAGCTTGCTGGCACAATAGTAACGGGTAATCCAACGGTAAGCAAAATTTTGCATATTGAGGATGTCAAAAATCCCAAAAATCGTATTCTGCGTATAACCAATAATCGAAACCACCCTTAGATGCTTTTGCCCCAGCTTCGGTTCCAACCCACCGGAAAAAGTTGTATCGTAAAGATAATGGTCAAGAAGAAGGTTATGTTTCGGTACATGAATTTCATGTGTCGATGACGAAACAGTGGAGTGAAGATACGTTACCATTTCATCCGGCGATAAAAACTCGCACGGAATATTTACCGAATAAAACATACGGTAAATCCGGTCTACTTCCTTGGAAAACATCATCAGATAATCTTCCATAGTAAGTCCAACCATCTTTTTCCCTTCCACCATGATGCTCCTAAGTTTACCTTCATTATCGTCTGGCGGCATCCAATAGAGCGTACAATAATACTGGGATTCAAAATGACGGCCAGCCCCGGAAAAATATTCTTTACGTTCATCATCCATGATTTTCGATATAACATCCGGAAAATGACTGTCTGTAGGATAATCCGTAGACGGAACGCGCTGGGCTTCAAAATACATTACCCAGCCTGTGTCCATCGTCATAAAAGCAGAATTTAACTGCTGGGTCATTACCGAAAGCTGTTCTTTGATGGCAGAATCCAAATCCGGCCCACGGTAGGTAAATGTGGTTTGCATAGAGCCATCTTTATTTAATACGATAGCATTAGGTTCGTTTATAATTCTTGCCCAAGGCATTGTATATTTTAATGGTTCGCGCGGAAAAATGAAACGGTCTAAACGATACATTTAGCTTTCCTCCCCAGTATTTAAAACTTCTCTTCGCGCACTTTCGTAAAGGTATTCATTTAGGTCAATGGAAGTCGGAATAAGATTATTTTCCGTTTCCTCTAAAATATCTCGTTTCAAATTCTTCTCAATAATTGTTCCACCAGTCAAAAATTCCGTCAGAAAATCAAACCCCATCATCGGAGGTTTTGAATTTGCCCAATAAAGACCGGGAATACTGCCCCAAAATATTTCTTTAATGAAGTAACTTTCGACAATATAGCTTATTCCCATATTATCTAAGCGTTCTTGGAAGAAATCACGAAAGTCTTCCGTATTTTCATCCAAAGCAAACTGAAAAACATCCATATAATAGCCATTATATCGTTTAAGTATTCCGTTAAGTGCTACTTCTTTTATTACTTTACGGCTTGGAAACCAGCCATTTGTATACTTTTTCATATCTTTTGAAGCTTCTTTGTCCGAAAAACAAAGAAGCCGCCTTGTATGCCTGAACGTGATATGGGGCAATAATTTATAAACAGGGGCTACATCTTCCGGAGCAAGGAATGACACGACATATAATTTTTTATTATTGATATAAATATTGTTATCTCCAAATCGGAAATCAATATCGTTGGATAAAAGTGCATCCAAATATAAGGGAATCTCCGGAAGCTCCTGTCTGTCCATACCATGCGAAAGAGTGAAGGAAAGCATATCCATAAGTTCCTGATACTTCAAAAACTTAGCCTCCGTAAGATGCTTTAAATCCTCTAGGATTTTCTGCACCTGCTTGGAAAAGTAAATTATCGTCTTATCCTTGCTAAGTTTCGCCACCATCGCATTAGAAACATAACGGCTTGTTTTTGACACAAAAGGATTCCAGCAGATGCAAAGGAAATCACGCCCCTCCTTATCTTCAACCTGCTGATGCTCGGCCCAAATCACCCAGCCCCGGCGAAAGCCCCACGTTGTAAACCCCTTCAGCTCATGTATGTTCAAATCAAGCGCAAAGGGTTTGTACTCAATAACGGCAAGCAAGGAATGATTCTTTTGTTTGATGATATGGGGTCTTACTATCCCCCCCCATGGAATATATTCAGCTACTTCTGTTGTATCAAGCCCAAATCGGTCAATTTTCGACATAACCCTGCCCCCTTGATTTTGCATAATAAGTTCATTATCTTTATTGTAAAACCGATAAAACCTCTATTTTTCTTGTTTTCTTGCAAAATAAAAGGGAAAACATGCAAAATGCAGGTTTTCCCTCAATAAGTTCAGGTTTCGTAAAAATTCTTTTTTCGCATATACATTTGCAGACACTCAAAGAACTGATTATCTCCTTTGCAAACATATATACTGGCAAAATGAATAATGAGATTTACAAAGATTATTGGCCAAAAGCCAAAATCCATGATAAAGAGTGCCCCTAAAGCGGCGTTCATTACAATTGCCATTTTAGGTACTCCAAGTAAAAGTGCTGGTTCAGTAAGCCCTCGCGAAAACCCAAGGTCATACCAAGAAGCAGAATCATTCGTATTTTCTTCTGCCATGTTCACCACATCCTTTAATTTAGAAAAGGAGTCCGGAAGAAACGTTGGTCAAAAGTCCACCTGCACCAATAGCACCAGCCGTGCCACCAGTAAGCTGAATAGCACGTTTCATTACCTGATTTTCCATGTTAAGGCCAGTAGCAAGAGCCGCCGCACCAATGCCAACCGTACCAACAGCAGTAGCAATAGGGCCAGTCAACGTAGCCTTAAGACTGTCCAAAGGGCCAGTAATATTGGTAAACGTTGCAGTTCCGCCTCCATTACCCTTTTCAAGTGCAAAGGCCACATCACCGCTAAACGCCACATATCCCATCACGGCAAGCTGTGCCATGAATACACCGTTTTTACGAACAAACTTCTTTACACCATCAAATTTTACTTTCATTGAGAAATCCTCCCTACATACATAGTAGCATTACAGGCTACTCTTTTTACTTCGCTAGAATTATGGTACTTGAAAACATGGGCCTTTTTTTCTTATGTTTTTGCAAAAAAGAAAAAAATTTTTGTACCTGTTCAATTTGAACAGGTTTTGAAGTCTGTATTTCTCTTGATTACATTATTGATTATTCGTATTATATTATAAACAATCCCGTTCCTACGTTATCCTGACTAAATAACCGGAAATGTCCGTATGGAATATTTTTTGGTTGAATTATCATAGCCCAAGACTTCAACAATTTCCTGCACCTTTCTTGAATTTCCGGTGTATTTGAGGTAAACAATAATATTCACAGCATTAGCGATAACCGCATTTTGTGGTGTTTTGGACACACGGCTGGTCATGTTCTCCAGTCGAATCAATGTATCTTTAGCACTGTTACTATGAACCGTGGAGCAACCCCCACCATGACCCGTTGACCACGCATCGAGAAGGGCAAGAGCTTCACCGGAGCGAACCTCGCCTACCACAATCCGGTCAGGGGTCATACGAAGCACCTGCTTCAAACAGTTTTCCATCGTAAAGGTTTTTGTTGACCGCATGGAAACACAATCTTCAGCAGTACATTGAAGTTCCGGCGTATCTTCAATCATAATCACCCTGTCCGGAAGTTTACTGATTTCTGCAAGAATGGCATTCAGAAAAGTTGTTTTCCCGGACTTTGTACCGCCAGCCGCTATAATATTTTTCTTGGAATGAATCGCATCTATGAGTAAATCATATTGCATTTTTGTAAGCGTTCCTTGTTTCACATAGTCTTCAAGTGTAAAGACCGTTTCCGGATGCTTGCGGATATTAATTGTTGGATTCGGGACAACTGGCGGCAGATTACCTTCAAATCGACATTTTGGGAAAAACTTATTGGCAGGAATCTCTGCATCAATAACCGGAAATTCCGGCTTAACCAGTTGCTCGGACAAGGCGGCGACACTATAAATAATGCCAGCTACCTGTTCCGGCTCAATCGTTTTCCCTGTCCAAGCTCGTCCAACCCCTAATGAATCCGTCCATATTTTTTTATCTGGATTAACATAAACTTCAAACACATTTTTATCCTGCATGAATGGCATGATTTGCTTCATCGAAGTAATGAGGCCATCCATTGTAATTTTAAACGCTTCATTATTAGGGCCAGCCATAGCGCATCCTCATTCCTTTCTGATTAATTTTTATTATCATTATTCTTGTTAAAAATGCTTACAAAATCACTTTCGCTTATTTCTTGGTCATCTGATGCAGGTTCATTTGAATTTGGTTCCTGAACATCAACATCATCATCTTCCTCCGGTTCAGTTGGTTCTTCCACATTTTGATTAAATGATATACCTGCGCTCATATTATAACGGACTGGTCTTCTTTCTGTGTTATCTAAGAGTTCCACACCCATTTCAATCTCTTCATTATCAACAGATGAAGATGACCCGGTCATTGAACCAACGTTTCCCCTGTTGCTACCAACCGATTCTTCACTTCTAGTATTATTGAGTGCAGACCTTCTTCTATCCGCAATATGCTGACGGCGAAGCATAATCCGTTCCCTATCCAGCCGTTTACGTTCTTCAAGGGAAGTAGTTTCCGGTATGCTCGTATGTCTGCCAGCCATTTCATCATCTACCGCTTTCGTACTTTCTGTCCTCTCGACATTTTCACGAGATTCTGTATTTCTACTATTGTCTTTAAATTCTTCACCGTTTTGCTGTTCTTCGTTATCGTCTGTTTGTCCAGTAAGCTTCCGGATAATTTCTTTTTCACGTTTTAACCTCTTTTCTTCATCACGCAGTAAATACTGTTTAAGCGTAAGCCCTTCTTTTTCAGCCTTGTCGGCCAAAACAATAAGACGTTCTTTTTCCTTGGATGCAACCTCGGCTTCACGAATTTTAAACATTGTCTTATAATCAACAATTCGCGTAACTGAATCACTGGTTGGCGGATTATCTATCTTTGTCCGACTGAGTAACCAATCATGCTGATAAAATCTAAGTTTGTCACCAAAAATCGGCTTATGCCCTGCAACAAAAACCAGTTCTTTTTCACTGCTCATGTGCGATACTTCATCCGGAGTCATAAGTTCGCGCCCCGTTGAAGAAGTCGAATCCGACCCCTTAAAGAAACCGCCACCGCCATCACTATGACTAACCGTTTTAATGGTCTTTTTACCAAGCTGTTTACTGATTGATTCTGCCGTAGCACCACCGCTATCAATGTTTGGCGTAAAGTAAATATGTAAATGGCAGTTGCTTCCAATGGAATTATCTTTCGTATATTCCTTATTGAGCTGGTTTACGTCTTGGCAGACAATACACATCTTGATACCGTAACCAGCACAGATAGCAAGTGCAAGCTCAATGCACTTCATGTTGCCAAGCTGGGGGAACTCGTCAAGCATCAAAAGTAATCTTTGCTTTTTGAGTCCTTTAGCGGCAGAACCGAACTTCATGTCTTGAATGAGTTTGGAACAAATCATTTGAATGAATAGACGAGCAATCGGCTTAACCGCCGCAATATCCTTTACTTCCATTACGAGATAAAGGCTGACTTCCTGTTTGGGGTCTAAAAGGTCACGAATAGCAAAATCCGATACCGCAGTATTGGTCTGTACCACAGGGTCTTGGTATATTGCAAGGCTTGTCTGCGCGGTCTGCATGATGGATGCTCTCGTCTGCTCCGCACCATTTAGAATATTTGCGGCACATTCTGCCACTTTTGGATGGGTAAGTAACTGATAAAACGGCTGGCCTGACGGCAGACCATCTATTTCGGGTGTCCAGCAGATTGTTTCGCCTTGGTCAATCTTATACTTTAGTACCGTCCGGATTTCATCAATCGAGCGCACGGTAATCCCTAAAGCATCGGAAAACTCTTTAAAGTTCTTGATATACTCACCATAAATTTCTTTTAGCGGATTTTTCCGGCGAATCACTACACCATTTTTGTCATACTGGATATTTCCATTTTCATCTTTGATTGGTTCCTCTAAAAATTCCTCTACGCTGATATGTGGATATGTCTTCATCCCGGTAAATAATTCATCTGTAGACTTATCCGGAGTAGATAGGAAAGACATAATATCTGTAGGACACGGAAGTGGCAAACCTTCTTGGTCATGCTTATACAAAAGGTGCATAATGACACCATTAAGTAATGCCTGTGCAGAATTAGGCCAAAAGTCATCACCCTTGGATTCACCATCCGGCCTTACCATTACACCAGTAATGGACTGTACATCGGAAAGTTCTTCAAAAGACCGATAATTCACTTCGGCCAAAGGATTCCACCGCGCCGCAGAACCATCTTTGCACAAAGGCTGGAATTTTAGCACTTTCTGCCGCAGGACATGCTTCCGATAGCCGGAAGTCAAGCCCCAAAGCTCGCCTTTGGGGTCAAAGAAAAAGATGCTATGCGCCCAAATAAGGCCAGTCGGCACGATAGTACAAACACCTTTACCACTTCGCGTAGGAGCCATGAGCAGGATATGCTCAACGCCATCGTGGAGCATAAGCTTGTGCGTAAACGGATTAATCCCTACAACCACCCCGGAATTTTTAGGCTGTTTTATCTTCTTAGGTTTAGGACACCCCTTGCTGATAAACGCTTCCCACTTTTTCAGTTTATCCATATAATTTTTTTTGTTGAGATTCAGGTTGTGATGCCGCCACCAAAGGAAGTATTCATCGGTATCTTTTTCCGGCTGATTGCTTTTGATATACGCATTTATAGATTCGAGCATACTTTTTCGTTCAGTATCTTTAAGTTTCTTATTTGACTTGATTCTTGCAACTGTTTCCCGGAGGTTATGGAACTTGTCCCATTCCACCTGCTTTTCTGTTGGCCGGGGATGCTTGCTGATAGCAAAACGCCGAATTTCCTCTTCGGTTTCCGGTTTTGGACGATTATCGCTGATATAGTTCTCAATTTCTTCAATATCTTCCCTTAATTTTTTGATAATCTGATTGATGTTATGCTGATTATCCCACTTTTGTTGTTCTTCTGACCCTTTCGGCCTGTTTTTCAGGATGTAGCGAATAATTTCATCCCATACCTGCTTCTTTAAGTTCCGGTCTTTATAGTCATTTGCGGCTTTCTGCCGTTCCCGGAGATTATGCCATTTATCCCAATCCTCACGCTCTTCTGCCGTTTTAAGGGCATCACGCTCATTGTAAAGTTCAAGTATGCGTGTTTCGATTAAATCTCTTTGTTTATTCCCTTTCGGAAGAGATTTAGCATAGGCATCATAATCCTCAATATTATGCTCATAGTCCCACATAACCTGTTCTTTCGTATCTTTCGGACGGTTCTTCTTTATGTAATCCCAATAATTTTTCCAACGCTTCTGTTTGACAATTCGTTCCTTCTTGGTATTTTCCGGCAAGGCATTAATCGTAAAAAAGGATTCTTCAATATTGTGTACATCATCCCACATCTGATTACGCAGTATATCAGCAGGATTTTCAACCTCAACGGTATCGCCCAGTCCGGAGTCGATAATGTCCTTCTGTGTAGCAAACGATGCAGAACCATGCTCTGTGGCAACCTTCATACTGCTTTTGGCAACATAGAAAACGCCAAACCCACCAGCCACGCAGAGGTAGTAGAGCATTTTGTATGGAGCAAGGATAGATGGGATAAGACCAGCTATGGTTTCATCATTGCACCACATATAGTAACTGAACGGAAAATATATCTTCCAATCACCAATAACGAACCTAGCTCCCAGCAAGGCATTGTAATTGCATTGCTCAGCAACCGACTGTGTGGCATACCACTGTGTTATAAGCATTAGCACCGCAAAGGTTATAAACCCGTACAGCATGGATTTCCGCGCCACCTTGACTTGTTCTTCATTATCGTTCATAATCACGCCCCCATTTCATATCATCTTACTAGCTATAAGATAACAGACGGGAAACCGCTTTTTTTCTTATGATTTTGCAAACACAAAAAACGGGCAGGCCAAAAACCTGTCCGTAATTTTATCCATCACAAAAAAACGGCGCTCTAAAACGCCGTTTAACCCCCTTGTTTTCTCTTTTCCATATAAAAGTATACCAGCAACTTACAATAGCCTTAAAAGGCATTACATGCGTTATCACAAAATTGTATATAATAAAGCTACAATTTCATATAATAACATCAAAATTTTTATGCTGAATTAGTATGATGCTATATTACATTTCACTTTTTCCTTTGACCGAATTTTATATTACCACCATTACTTAATAGACTCATAAAATAATCATTTTTAAAATACAGTAATTTTTTTGCTCGAATAGGAGTTTTGCCTTTAAAATGAATGATTACGTTATTAAAATCCATATAAAAAAGTTTTTCTGTATTAAATCGGCCATTTGGAATATCTTCCGATAAATCCTTCATGAAAGAATCTAAAGTATATTTCTCATCAGAACCAACGAATACGCGATGGTTAAGCAGATTAAAAATCTTATCAAAGTCATCATTATAAATATTTTTTAATGCCTGAATATTTTGCAATGCGATACAGAATCTTGAATAACCAAATTGAGAAGAAGCTAGAAGTAAATTAAAAAACCTACTTAGCCGTGGCAAAGTTTGAAATTCATCTAAAAGAAAAAGAATCCTTGCATTAGATGGCTTTTCTGCCACGGCAGGTAGATGCCCACGAACTAAATCTTCATACATTCTTTGCAGAAATATTTGCAAAAGCATTGTTACTATTATTCGCTCTTTTGGAGCTTCAACTATTGATATACGAATATAAATGCTACAATAATTTTTATCCAAATCCGAAAATGTAAAATCGGATTTGGATAAACTATCCCCACATAGCTCCGGTGAAAACGGAGCCAACACATCTTGTAAATATGTAAATATGACTCTTTTTTCTTCTTCCGAGAACTTTAAAATTTCTTTACATTTCATATTGTATATATCGTATAGATTCCGAAATGCTTCAGGGTAATCACACAAAGTGTTAATAATTTCATTAAACGAATTTTCATATACATAACAGTATAAATCCGTCATTGTTGGATTTTTTCTATCATGAAAAAATTTCAGAAATAATCCTGTAAGAATAACAGATAAATAGTAGTCACGATTTTTTTCTAGCTTATTCGATGGGTAAAAAACATAATAGGCTACTTCATCATCCTCAATTCCTATTAACGCAGAACATAAGATAGTAATATCTTTGAAACTATCAAAACTTCTAATCCATGAAAACGGGTTCCAATGTACAGAAGTTCCATCCTTAGCATAAGGATGGAACATATAAATCTTTTGCCCCAAAATCTTTTCTCGGTAATCAGCAGTAAATTTTGAAATTTCTCCTTTAGGGTCAAAACAAAACAAACTTTTATTCCAATTAAGCGCAGTAGGAATAATGTTACCCGTAGTTTTACCCCTACGACATTGGCCAAGAGATAAAACATTTTCATTTGATGAATCAATGAGTAGCTTATTTGAATAAGGATTTATACCAAGCACAACTCCATTATTCTGACCATTTAAAAAATCAAAAGAAGCAATATCTTTCTTTTTTGCAAAGCCAGAATACCTGAAGAAATCAAAAATCGACATAAAATCCCACTCCTATTTAAAAATAATAATAGTACCTACATATTTAACATATTCAATATAAAATACGATGCTTCTTTTAGAAAATCCATTCCATATTTTAGGAGTGTTCTGATTTTCTTTTCAATATTTATTACCATAATTCAACACCACCTAAAAAAATTCATCTGTATAATATAAATATTATACAGATTTTTTATTATAATATACCATTTTAATTCAAGAATAAGTTATATATCAAATATAACCAAACCAAAATTATCATAAGAGAAACAAATGAATGTCGATACCCTAATGAAATCTTCTCAATACCTTTGATGAAGCCAAAACAATTTCTTTCACGCAAAATAAAAATACAAGCCGTAATTCCCGTAACAAAAACGGTTTCTGAATTTGTAAATAAATTTTCAGATGTACTCATAAAAGGTAAAATAAAAGACATAGATAACATATATAAAGCGAATAAAACAAAATTAATCAACTCAATTACTTGAGATAAATTAGCATTTTTCAATATACCTACCTCCCTGTTATACATATATAATTATTTTTTCCATTTTAGATATTCTTCTTTCAAAAAATCATCTGCTATTTTGATTTTATTTTGTATTTTATCAATTCGATATACTAACAATGCTTTCAAAGGAAATAGAAACAACAATAATAATGGAGTAATAAGAAAAGCAAAATAATCGAGTTGGAAATATGATTATTATTTATAATTCTTTCCCATCAACAGTCAATTTTGGCTTTCTTAATAATATTTTTTCATCTTTTTCTTGAATTATATATCCTTCCTTTAAGGCTTTTTTACTTACACGCTCTTTATCTGTTTGTTCAAGATTCGTTATATCAATTTTGTCTATTCCTTTGGATATACTTTCATATATTTCATAAGAATGTTCTTGTTTAATATCTTCCTGATTAATCATTATATGACCAAACCAACCTGCAAAAAGAAATATCACGCATATTAATGCCACTCCCGCTATAACAAAACTTTCTAAAATATATGCCTTAAAAATATATAATGATAGTAAAATAGGTGGGATAAAAATAAAGGATTTATATCCACTTTGATAAAGTATTGTCATAACTGATAGCAATAATAATAATAGAAGAGGAAAACGTATGTATTCTAAAAGTGAAATAAATGGAAGCTTGTTTTCATTATTCATGCTTTATTTCCCTTTCTGTTTTAATTAACTTCCTACTAAATAATACCTTTCTCCATTAATATAGTATACATTATGAAGGAAAAATAGGCAATACCCTTCTCTTTTTTTTTGAAAATTGAACAATATCCCTTATTCGTTTACCTCTGTGTTCTTTTATGGCTATTCGTATAACAATCAATAATAGCTCTTTTGTAGAGCGTTCAAAACTTTTAAACTCTTCCGCTTTCTTACAGACATATTCATTAGACGATGAACAAAGTTTTTTTTCGATTTCACTACATGAATTCATGCAAAAATCGATTATTTCATTAATCTTCATATCAAGAACATTACCGTGGTTATTTTGATAAAATAAATAAGCAACCATTGTATTTAAAATTCCTAGAGAAGAATAAAAGAAAAATTCATCATCGTCCATGCAAAGTTCCTTATAATTATGATACAGCAAGAAACTACTAATACCTAATAATTCACCCCAATCACTGGGAATAACAATATCTTTACTTATAGGAAAAAAATTCATGGTAATTCTCCTTTTTACTGTCCTTGACTTGAATTATTCGCGGCAGTTCCCGTATTTCCCTGTACGGATTGTGCTGATGGCTTATTTTCTTCTATGTTAAATTTTGCCCTATATTCGGCATCACTAGCAATAACGCCTTGTCTTTCCAGTATACCTTTCAGTACCGAAGTTGGTAAGAATGACCATCCTCCATTTTCATCCACACGAATAACGTAGGCCGCAGAATCGTAATTGGTAATCGCAATAATATTTTCCGGTTCCGCTGTGTTATCAGGAGGAACTACAGAAACCAAAGCACCACCACTCATGCTGGCAACCACATAATGCGTAACAAGATTAGGGTCTAAAAAAGCACGATAAATATAATAATCACCAGCCGGAAGCATACGGCTTCCCACAGATTTTACAACCGATTGATTATTTAACTCGACAACCTGTTTACCATTCAGATGGTGCACAACGATTGCCGCAAGTAAAATAAGACCTGTAAGCGCAATTACGGCAGACATGATTACCTTATGCCAAATCATAGGATTTTCTTCTTTTGGAATTTCCCTTATTTCTTTTGCTTCAGATGCTTTTATCTTCTCTGAAAGGGATGTATAACCTTTATCTTTCTTCTCGTTATCAGCCATCGAAATTACCTCCCCAAAACGACTAATGGTTCACTTAATGGCAAATCAAGCTTTTTTACATGAAAAAAAGGCCACGCAATACAAATTGCTTTTCCGACTACAAGCCGTTCATTTACAAATCCAACATCCTTAAAACGGCTATCTTCGGAATTATTGCGATTATCTCCGAGAACAAAATAAGATTTTTCCGGCACAACCTCTCTATTGAACCCCTTTTCAGGGCGTTCTACGGTATAGGAAAACTCATTTAATTCCTTGTCATTGACAAAAACTCGTCCATTGCTTATTTCGACAGTATCACCGGGAATCCCTATGATTCTTTTTACAAAATAAGTGTTATACTCTCTTGGATAACGAAAAACAACAATATCACCGCGCTCAATTTCATGGAAGTTATACCCTATTTTATTAACGATTAACCTATCTCCCCCTGATAACGTAGGAAGCATGGACGGGCCATCTACAGTATAAAGCTCAAAGCAGTATTCTCGAAATAAAAAACCCATGACGATAGCAACAATAAAGGCCATTGTCCAGCCAACAACCTCCTGTCCAAATTCGCTGTTCATTCTTTCTTCCTCCTAGTAAAAAACGGTATCAGAAACCAAGCATCTGATACCGTATATAATCAAAACTGAATGTTTTGCGTAACATAGATACTAAATGTATACCCCGGCTCTACCGTAGTTGTTGGTTGCTGGGATTGTGTCATCGCTGTAAGTGCGGAAGCATCTATCGTAACACGGTCAACAGCCACCGTAGACAGCGCGGTAATAGCAGAATTAAAAATCCCCTTCATAAAATTACTGCCAGTATGCTTATGAACCTTGCCACGAAGACCTGTATAGCCAGCACCATCCATAGCTACAAAGCTATCTCCGATATTCCAAGCACCGCCATTTGGAAGCACCAGTTGATTGAAGGTAACACCGACACGGCCAGTATCTCCCTTTCCACCACCGGAAACCGTACCCAATACACGGCTTCCTGCCGGAATTAAGATATTCTGACCATAAATATCATAAACATCAGCCATAATTTGTGCGTAAACCTGCCCCGGCGAATCCGAATTGATACCCGTAACCAGCATTGCCGGGATAATTGTACCTGCTGTAATCGTATTGGGAGTTGGAGCTACATAGGTTGGTTTTGTATTCGTAACCTGCATGGATGCACCGGATGCACCGGATGACTTGGTTCCCTGCTGGCCGTTAGAAGATGTACCAGCATTAGAACCTGCCGCCGCACCTTGCCCAGAACCGGATTGAGCCATAGATTTTTCACTGCCAGTAGCAAAAGCGATAGCCGAAGAAAGTCGGTCTTTTGCACGTTGGAAAAGGCTTTTCTTCCGTTCAGCTTCTTCCTTATCTTCAGCCGACTGTCCGGATGCCGCCTGCTGGCTTGGCAAGCTGTAATTTTGTGCATATCCCGGTGGAGTTGCTACCACATTCGTCCGGGGGACAGCAGGGAGCGTTTGGGGATTTGTCGGCTGTGCAACAACAGTTTCCGATGCAGGTTTCTGCGCTCCATTTTGTTGTTGTGTGGTATTATTCGCGGCAGTTCCCGTATTTCCAACAGGATTACCGCCGTTCATTTTTGCACGATTAGCTCGTTCCAGTTCTCCATAATCATCATTAAGTTTTTTTGTGGTATTTGATTTATTAATCGTTTCTGACCCAGCAATATCTGTCTGCGAAAGAGTTTGTTGCGGTTGCTGATTGGGGTCAGGCCCCTTTGTTGACGCATATATAAAAGCTAAACAAAAAACACCTACAAAAAAGACCGCAATGGCGGTTACGATTTTACGGTCAAGACCGAGAATCTGTCCATGCTCCCCACGCCGCATAGATTTATTTCCATCCGGTGTGTTTATATCCATTTCCTTCGCTGACTTTTCATCTATATCATCAAAATCATCATCAAAAGAATCCTCTTTTTTACCAAACTTCTTTTTTGCTAGTCCGAACAGGTCATCAAGTTTCCCCATTATTTACCACTTCCTTTTAGAATATGTTGACCTTTTACATAATAAGAAGGACTTGAAAGATAAGTATGGAAATAACCAAATCCAATACTAAAGCCCTAATACAAATTATCTTCTTATTATATCCTTTCCCATTAAAGAAGATATAAAAAACAATGTAAACGACTAAATAAATTGCACACAATATATTAGCTAACAAATAGCTTTGGGAAAGGAAGAGAAAAGTCACTACTAAAAAACCATTTCCCAAAAGATAATAAAAAGTATGAATAGGTTCCTTATCATCAATATTTTTGATAAACCTGCCGATTGCCTTTATTCTTTCAAGAAAAAAAGATAAGTAATGCACGGAAGTACCTCATATTTAACGATTTGGCCAAGGATTATTGTGCTCCCATTCAGCAACTGCTTCTTCAAAAGGTAAAAATTTCGTAGAATTGCCGCATCTTGAACATTGAAGCTGAACTATATCCGCATTATCCCCATATTCATCTGCCACGCAACCATCATATAAACGAATTTGTATACAGCCGCAACGCGAACACGGTGAAAAGTGTCCGTTTTCATGGTTATCATTTTCCATAACTTATTTACCTCGCACAATAGAAACAACATCACTATCCGAATAACGAAGTTCTGCCCGGTCAATTACACGGTCAATGATATAGGCATTGCCCCGGTTGCGGAAATTCGCAAGACTCACCTTCCTACTGCCAACCTCGCGAATAAAGAGGGCCGGAAGTTTTCTCTGTGACTTATTAAAGCGGATAACCGTTTTTTCTCCATCATCAAAAACCATTTCCGGCTTGTATTCCGTATTACCTTTCACCGAAATCTTATAGTTAAAATGGAGCTTATTCATATCGGTAACGCCGAATCTATCCGTAATGGTCTGTTCATCCTTGGCTCTCTGCATCCGGCGTTCTGCGGCTTCTTCCTGACCGTAACTCCAGCGAACCATAGGATTATACCAGTCGCTTGTGCAGACAATAAGCTGATAGCTTCTCTTATCCGTATTGATAATCACGTTTGTTGTGCTGGTATCTACTACAGGCTTGATATAAATATGCGGCGTTCCTGCAACCGTGGAACTATTAATAGCCCATGCACTTGTATCACCGCCACCAACGAACGAAACCGTTTCGCCTTTATGAAGCTCAATATCGGTAAGATAGCCAACACGACAATAGATTTTATAGAGCTGGTCAGGCGCATAAGCAAAGACCATTGTAGAATTATTCTGTGCATTTTTTGCATCCTGCGTATAGCTGACTTTTCCACCAGTCGGCCCCGGATTCACAAGGGTATTCCGCGAAGAAACCACAGTATGTTTCGTTTCATAGCTGTAATCATCATCATAATCACGGTTACGATTTTCAACCAGCCTGTCCAGTTTTTCAATCGTTTTAGCCAAAAGTTCCTGTGTTTTAGCCTGCTCGTTTAGCTGTTCGCGAAGTTCAGTAAGCTGGGCAGACAGATTTTCAATGGCTTTTTTCGAGTCATAGCTATCTTTCTTGCTTAATTTCTTAATTTCAGATTCAAGGTCATTAATCTGCCCCTTGATTTCTTCGGAGCTAACCTTGCGTCTTTTTTCGTTCAGTTCATCCAAGATGCGCTGTTGCTCTGTAATCTGCGCATCAATATCCGCATCTTTAGCGGCAAAAGCAGGCGTTACAAAAACAGGTGTCATAGATAAAGCAAGTCCTAAGAGAAGTGCTTTTGTTGTCTTCGTATTCAAATTTCGCATGACTTTGCGCTCCTTTTCGCTATATATCAGTTGGACGGCACTGCCGTTACTGCACCGTTATTATTGGGCTGATTGTTTGCCGTACCATTGGTATTGCCATTTGTATTCGCTTTAGTACCTTCGGAATCCTGTTCCCATCTAAAATCGCTTATGTAAAGGCCAAGCGGATTTACAGCTAACTGCTCTTTATCCTCTGATTTTATAATTTCCGTTGTAAATACCCCAGTGTAAGGAGTTACCTTCTTTCCTCCCTGTCCGGTAGTATATTTCACTTCATTCCAACGAACCTGATAACTCTTACCACCTTCCATAGGAATAAGTGAAGTAATGGAAATCTGAACGGTTTCACGGCCAATCTGACGATTTTCCGCACGAAGCCTTGAATCGAGAATAGTTGCACCATCCTTGGTCAAGAAACCAAATGCGTTTCTAAGCTGATTTTTATAAACAACTTCGTCCAAAGGAATATTCCGAGTATCCATAACAAACTGCCGGATAAAGTACGCATATACTTGGTCATTAGGAGTATAATTTTCCATTCGCGAAACAGTACCTACGTTTCGCACCTCCCCTGTTTTAATATCCGTTTCCACAACATAAACAAGGTAGTTCTCTGAAACAGACTTGTAACAAAGCGCCCCTCCAAGGGCAACAATGACCAACATCATACCAATAAGTAAACGCCGCAAATTATAGTTCTGTTCAATGATTTCACCTTCACGTTCATCCCACTTGTGTGAAGCTTTTTCTGCCGGACTCATGCTTGCGGAGGGTTTTGTATAATGTTCAGGTCTTTTAAATAAGTCTTTAAGTTTCATCCCAGTCCTCCAACGTTATCAAATTTTAACAAAAATATACAATTCAGGGTTTAAGCCATTCTTCATACAGTAACGATAAATGCACGAAAGCATTTTTGTCCCTGCCCCACGGTCAGGATTCATTACAATATCACGCAAATAGTTAGGTTTTAAGCCCATCGCTTCAGCGCAAAGTCTAAAGCTGGCGTTAAATTTTTTTTCCAAAATATCACGAATAAAGTTTTCTCGATTTAATCCGATTGAAATTCTATCCCATTCTACTTGTTCATTATGAGAAGTTTTCAAGTGGATTCCCTCCTTTTAACATTTTTCCATCGTTTTAGCATGATAAATGCCGGAAACATACTAACGAATACCGTAAGTAATGTAGTAAAAAAACCTAAGACACCAATCATTGCTCCAATAAAGTAAATATCTCCATCCCCAAAGCCACGATAAACTACATTTTTCCCATTTTTCAAAGCACTTTTATTTCTATTCCAAAAATAAATGGACAAAAGCGCAAGTAATCCGGGTAAAATCCAAAACAACCATGGAAGCACATCTATCGGCATAGGAGCAAAGACCGTTTCATAAAAAGAATCTGACATGGGAAGTCCCAGCAAATAATATAGCAGTACCACCATCAATGAACCTGTAAACATGGGAATATATGGTGGAGCCTTATCAATATCTGCATCAGGATAAGGATTATGATAATCCATTTTCCCTTCTGCACTACTACTTGCTTCAATTCTTGCAAGCCCCTCATGTATAACGTGAGGAATCAAAAAACCCAACAAGCCGATGTACAAATTAAATAGCATCGTATCATGATGAATGATAAGACCTATCAGGAAAAAGATTCCACAAACCCTTATATCCACCTCTCTCTTAGTATAGTCCTCCCAAGTCAGCCACCATAGAGCCGTGGCAAGTGGTATACATAACAAAACTTTGGCAGGCATCAGATAATAAATAAGAAGCACATCCAGTAGGAATACGGCAAACAAGTGGATGTACCATGGAATTTTTTTAGTCTGATTACTTCTTATAGCTTCGAGGGCTGGCATAAGTACCTCCCTTTCTGTCATAATAGATAAGCTTATAATAAACTACACTGGTGGCCATAGATGTACTATTAACTTCCTTTCCATTTTCATCAAGAGGAATGTAAACAAATTTAAACGGTTCTTTTTTCGCAGTTGTCGTAAACCCAAAGTTCCAACCGATATATCCGCTAAACCCAGTAACAATCATATTCCCTGTAGAAGAAGAGATTTGTCCATCTTGCGTAATAGAAAACGGATAGTCACCACGCTGGGAAAAGTGATTATCATACCCCTCGTCTGTGTATGATACACCGGAATAATTCACATACTTGTAACTTCTATGGCCTTTCGCGTATTCAGCAAGCTTATTATCAAGCGCAGTAGCCTGCATCTGACAGATACTAAGCCGCCAGCCGTCCAGTACAGGATTAAAACCTGATAGTGTAATAGCACCGACGAAGACTATAAAGATAAGAAACGCTAAAACCGTCTGCAAGGAAAGAAGCGCACCTTTTCGCATTCTCACCAAGAAAAATCCCTCCTTACATAGTTTCTTATATTCTACACCGTGTAAAGTACCTTATTTTATTATTTTTTTGCAAGACCTTGATTTTTTTGATACAATTTTTACTTATTCAGTAACCTGTTCAAATTGAACAGGTTACTCTCTCCCATTTCATGCACTCTACTTTTACCGCAACACATACGGTTTATATCGAAATCTAGCTACAGAAAGGGAAATAGCAATGAAACTCAAAGATTACATGACGTATTGGTATAGAACTTACAGGATGCCTCATCAACAGAAGAACACGCAAACAAGTTGCAAAAGCCTTATACGAAACCACATATTTACATCAAACCTAGCGAACATGGACTTATGTGACATTACAGTTCGCGATTGTCAAGAGTTTTTGACAAATGAGCTTCTATATGGTGGCCGGGGAAGATATTTTAAGAAAAAGGAAAAGACAGAAGAAAAGAATCCTCTATCCCGTCACTCGGTAAAGAAGCTCCGGCAGTTACTCATTGCCATGTTCCGGCAGGCCGTAAAGGAAGACATGGCATCAAAAAACGTTGCAGAAAATACGGAACCTGTAGCACTGCTAAAAAAAGATGTGCCAGTATTTACACCGGAAATGCAGAAAAAATTTCTACAGGCAACAAAAAACCACCGTTTCTACACAGCCTATGTTATGCTATTCTTCTTGGGATGCCGCAGGTCAGAACTTTTGGGACTAAGCTGGGACTCCATTGATTTCAGACGTAACATCCTAAAAATCAATCAAGTGCTTATAATAGAAGACAATCAAGTGGTTCTACAAAAACGAACCAAAACTGACGCATCAATACGAGCCATCCCCTTTCCACAAGAAATAAAATATATGCTCCAAGAATGGAAAATAAAGCAAAAAGAAGAAGCAAAAGCAGATGGGTATAGTAACCAGCACAACCTTGTTTTTGTAAACAAGGACGGCTCCCCACATAATCCTACATATTTCAGTAGAAACTTCAAGAACACCATCAGAAGACTCGATTTTCTCTCCAATGACTTACATTTGCACTCTACTCGTCATACATGGGCAACAAATATGATACAGTGTGGTATCGCTATAACAGACATTCAAGCAATAGGTGGCTGGTCAAGACCGGACACACTCTTAAATATCTATGCCCACACAGTCAAAGAAAGCCAGCGCAAGGCCATGAAGAAGCTATATAAAGAACTCCAATAAGCATCCCCCTTTTCAATAGGTGTATATATAATAGAGGAAAAGTACCATCAGCTTCGCAAGGTAGTTTCGTAACAGTTATACAAGGATTAGCACCGTCTGGAACATTAATACCCTTACCTAACGGATACGAAGAAAATGAATGTGTTTGGTTTGTTTCGATTGCAGAAATGCACGATTATTGTACTCCTGACGATATAGGTTCTTTTTCTGCTTATGTTGATAGCACCAGACATATAAGAATAAAGATGGAGGGGCATGAAGATGTTAACCCGTCATCAATAAACACCGTTGCAAACTATATTGTTATTGGTATACATGGTGCTAATATTCAAAGAGAAAATTATACTACATATGATTATCTAGGCGAATAATTAAAAGGAACAACTATTCGTGTGACTAAAACAACATCAAATATGTTTATCCCATATAAATCATAACTACCTTCGCAAGATGGTGGTGGTTTTGGTTTCCCTGATTATAAGAGAATGTATCAAGCAGGAAGTTTATTTAATAACGATAGAGAAGATAATAATCCGGGTAGAGTTGCTATTACTAATAGTTCACAAACATTTACTGCTCCTGAAGATGGATATATCTTTCTAAAAGCTTCTATTGATGATGGATATTATGATTTTATTATTGATGGAGTCAGATTTAGACATTATGGTGATTCGGAAAAATATGATATTTTTGATTCTTATGAAACTTATCCGATAGCAAAAGGTAGTGTAGCTACACTTTATAATGAAAGAGAAGTTAAAAACGTTCATGTTATTATGTATTTTGCACCCATAGCAAAATAATTTTCATTATTAAATAGCATATATTTATTTGTAAAGAAAGCAAAATAGTAACTAGCTTCGCAAGGTAGTATGTCTATCATTGATTCAGGTAATAATCAATTTGGACATTATATAATGTTTTCTGATGGATTAAAAATTCAGTCAGGACATATAGAAGGGCATGAACAATATCTAACTATTGTATTCCCTAAGCCATTTAATACCACTTCGTACAACTTTACTAGAACTTCAACTTTTACAGGTAGAAATGAAGGAAATTTAGAGTTTGCATATCAAGGGGCATTACAAAATGATAGAACAAATACATCAATAAAAATTTATATTGGTGAATATAGTTACGCTTCAGATTGGATAGCTATTGGTTACTAGCTTCGCAAGGTAGTGATAATAATCTTTCACCTAAATTGTTTTCAGATGAAGGAGGATATTACATATTTCCTAACGGCTTGATTATTCAATGGGGTACATCTTCTTTATATCGTGCGGACGTATTACAAACAATCACATTCCCTATATCATTTCCCAATGCAGTTTTATCTGTTTCTATTACACAATCTCTTGAAGCCTTTTCGAATAATTTAAACAAAGACCTTGTTTATGGGTACGATGATGTTGGAACATGGTTAATACAAAAAAATAAATTTGATTTTTCTTGGTATACAGAAGCTATTACTGGTTCAAATAAAGAAACACCTGTTTATAAAATTAATTATTTTGCAATAGGCTATTAATTTTTATTTCTCTTTTTATATGGAATAAAACTATTAATAAAAGAACCTGCCGAAAAATATATAGTATCTCCTTTCCTTACTTCATAAGAACAGTGAAGCACTCCATGATATAAAGACTTGTTGTTGATTCTCATTTCTCTAAAACCACTTTTATCAAATTCAAATGCCCCATCAACACCAGCATCATAACATATTATCCCATCTTTTGGTGCAGTAAAAGGGCTACAAGGTCTTATTCCAATAGCATTATTGTAGTCCAGTTCATAGTTTATAAACTCTCCATCGTCTAAAGCATTATCACCTTGCGAAGCTAGATATGCCATAAGGCATCAGCTTCGCAAGGTGATACCAATAATCCAGACCCGGGTCTGTTTTCGGATAAGGGAGGATATTACAAGTTTTCAAACGGTTTAATCTTACAATGGGGATATATAGGCAATCTATCTTCGGATAAATTTTATCAAATATCTTTCCCAATATCTTTCTCACATAAAACATTATCTGTTACTTGCACCTCAAAATCAGATAAAATATCAGAGAATTCTCCCGGTTCTCCTATTGTTTCAAGTGTAACAAAAGATTATTTTTATATGAATACAGATTCGTTAATGGGAAGTTATGGAAATAATCAAGAAGCTTATTGGATGGCAATAGGCTACTAGCTTCGCAAGGTAGTAGTGTAATTGGATTACCAGATTATTCAACAGGACTACTCTTTGATTATAATATGGAAAACACATACCAAAGCTATACTATGCCTGATGATGGGTGGTTTTACTTCTCTATATTTGCCTATGTATTGCCATATAATGGTTGCATAAAAATCAACGGATATATAGTTTATTCTTCAGCAGGAAGCACAATCGAAGCCGCAAATGATGTTACAGGAGTAATTCCTGTAAGCAAGGGAGATATAATAACTGTTAAATCCTATTATCCGTCTTATACAGACTATACCTTTGACGGACATGGATATGTGGTAGATGGGCGCGGTCTAACTCAATTAATTTTCTTTAAAAACAAAAGTTAATTATATAATTACATCTACCTTCGCAAGGTGGGGGAATAACCCCTGACTATAATAATGCCCAAAATATAGCTGGTTACGATTTTATAGCACCTAAAAATGGTATAGTGATTTACAAAGGATATATAAATAGTAATGGCTCTATACTACCTTTAGACTCGAATTGGATTCTCACTTACCCAGTAGCCAAAGGACAAGTCATTGAGCATGATGGTAATTGGAATTCATTATACATTCCATATAAATAACTAGCTTCGCAAGGTAATTATTCTAACAATGAAGATAACCTATTATTTAAAGCAGGAAGTCTTTCAGTTGATTATATGGAACAAAATAGAAACAATAATCGTGTTTATGCTAAATTTAATCAACCCTTTCCTAATATTTGTGTTGGTGTAGTGGTTACACAATCATGTGATGAAGATGGGTCAACTGCTAATTTAGCAATACCTGTATATGATAAAAACGGCTTTTGGGCTATTATAAACGAAGTAGAGCGAAGAAAACCAGTTTCATGGATTGCATTTGGATATTAACTATCTTCCAATAGCTATCCATGAAAATTTATTATTATCTCCCTTAATATCAACATACTTAGTTATAAACTTTGTCAAAGTTAATGAATCAAAATCAACAACGGGAATATCGTAATCTTCGGAAGGATTATTTAAAGTAGTAATTCTCGTCACAGTAATCCCAGAAACATAATTTTTAAATGGAATAGGAAACGTCACTTGGTCTGAACCATATCCGGAAATATTCAATATTGTTCCCCATTGTATAATAGTACCATCAGGTAAAATAGTATATGAAGCATTGATTGTTCCGTTATCACCTGAACCACTACCACCTTGCGAAGCTAATGGTACTTCTGTGTTCCCCAAAAAGGCGTGAACGGCCATATTTCCGTCATTATCTGCCATGTATTTAAGGTTAAGTTTTTCACTTGATGTAGCAGACGGAGTTGTATTATATACAACAGAATTACCCAGTTGTGCCAAAATAGAGTCTTTGTCTACATAAAATGGTACATTTGTGCTTGAATTAGGGGCATAACCTAACAGATACGGTTTGCCATCCTTTTTCTCATATTTCAGGCTGATTCTATCCCCGGAATCGTTATAGATATAACGGTTCGCTGACTTTGAAGACAGAGGAACTTCTTCCGAATAACGGATGACACTATCCCCTTTTTTGCGCACAGAAACCTTTACAACAGCGATATTGTCACCGCCAACACTCTGTTCCTTGACCTTCTGCACAGTATATTCCCAAGGTGTGCTGGAATCCCCCAATACTGAACCCATACTCTTCCAGCCAGTAATCTCGGAATTATAACCACCATATCCTTTAGCTTGCAGAATCTCTTTCTCCAAACCTGCCACATTTGCCGCTTCCATCGAAGATTTTGCCGCAGACATGGTAGCAAAAGACCCGGAATAGACCGCACTAAGACCTACACCTAAGAGTCCCACGATAAATGTTGCCAATATCACCGGAAGCATGACAAAGCCATCACGCTTTCTCTTTAACTCTTTAGACAAATCCATATATATTTCCTCCCTCATATGCAAATTACTTATTTTATGGTATCACGCATCCGGTAAGATTTTTATTATAAATCATCAAAATGCTTGCATTGCCGCACTTCCGGCCAATCCGACAATCGGCAGAACGATTGCCGCAACCATGATGGATATGAAAATATAAATAGGCGTAATTACGCTCATACCGACCTTATCCCCTACTTCATTGGTGGCCGCAAGCAGTTTCTTCCGATAGTATTCTGCTTGTTTCTTCATTATCTCACCAGTTTGACCAGTTACACGACCAGCCTTTAGCATACGATAAAGCTTCATATCTAAAAGAGGTATAGCATCCTCTTTTTTTAGTGCTTCATCGAAGCTGACACCACGGGTACGAATCTGCTTTAACGCACGAGCTATAAGACCTTTCAGGAAAATATTGTCACTAGCCATCCCCGTATAAGACAGGGCTTGTGTAGGTTCGATACCAGCATCTATACAGATTCCCATAATTGTACAAAAGTCATAACGCAGGCGATTAATCACAATGGGCTTCCAAAAAGGAATTTTCATCATTATGCTTGCAAGCATTTCCGGCTTATTCTGCTTCAGCCACTCATAGTAAAACTTAATTCCAAAACCTAACGGAATTATCAACCACCAAAAACTACTCATAAATGAGCCAAAGGCCAGTACCACTTTCGTAATGAGTGGCAGGTCAGCATCCAGTGATTCAAGAACTTCAGCCATTTTAGGGATTGCCCAGCCAGTTGAAAGCAGAAATGCTAACAAGCCAAAAACCGCTGAAATCTTCGGTACAAGTGTTGCCGAGCTGATTTTGCTTTTAATTTCCATCTGAAGCCCCTGCCGGAATGAAATTTCAGCCAGCGATGCTTCAAAATGACCTGTTCCTTCAGCCATGGAAATAATGCCTGTTGTAAACGGAGAAAAGCTTTTGGGGAATTTTTTTAATGAATCCGAAAAACGATGGCCATTACTCATGTCTTTAAGAACGGATGCACAAAGATGGTAATTATAACTGTCTTTAGGAAAATCGTCTTGAAAAGCCGTTATCCCCTCTTCAAGCGTTAAACCGCTGGAACGGAAGTTGCCAATAATATCAAAAAATTCTTGTTGCTCTTGCGCTGACATGAAATTTTTCTTTTTCAGAAATTGATTAAACATGGATTTATCCTTTCTTTTTCGTGATACAAATCTACCGTCAAGAGTAATAGCTTGACGGTAGATTTAGTTTATTCACGCCCAATCTTCTGTATTACATCCTGAATTTCAGCATCCCCGTGATAAGCCATATTAAGCCCCTTTTCCCACATTGACACAAACCCGGTTTCTTCTAAGATTTTAGGGACAGTGTCAAAATCATCCATGTGTAAGAGTGTATTGCGAAGAGTTGAATCAAAGATGATAAATTCAGGGATAGCCACTCGACCAATAAGGCCATCCTGACAATTACAGTTACTACGGTCTTGCAGGCTACCACGTTCACGCAAATGTCCGTTTTCCAGCATTTTAATTTCTTCTTCCGTCAGAATTTCTTTTTCTGCATCCGTAAGAACATGTTCCCTAGAACATTTGGGACAAAGTACACCAATAAGGCGCTGACAAATAATAAGTTTTAATTCAGCCAAAAGACTCATTCTTGACACATCGAGGTCTAACAGTCGATTTACTGTACGAATACAATCCCCGGCATGAATCGTTGTAAACATACGAAGCCCGGTTTGACAGGCTTTTGTCGCGACTTCAGCATCTACACTATCTCGAATTTCACCGTAAGTGATAATATCCGGGTCAGAACGAAGCGCACTTTTTAACGCTTCTTTTGCTGAAAGATTCAGCGTTTCCTTTTCTGCGTATCGTTCTTCAACCTGAATATTTCTTTCATCAACGTATTCAATCGGATTTTGAATTTCGAAGATGTTAATATCTCGCCCTTGTTCAGCAAAGAGTCCTCTTACATATTCTTGCATTGCCTGTATAGAAGTAGATTTACCCGTACCAACGGGGCCGGATAAAATATACATGCCAGCCCCTCCTTGATAGAGGACTCTCCTTATCTTACGTAAATCATCCCCACTATAAATCTTCTCTAAACTTTTGGATAGCTTTCGTTGTGGCAGGAATCGGATATTAACGTGCTGGCGATTATCCGAACTATCCCCTAACGGATTTGTCTGTAAACGACACTCTACAGGAGTTTCGCCGTGCATGAGGACAAAATGGCCGGAGTTTGGCATACGCCCCATTTGTGCAGATGCACCACCGGATGTGTCCATATTTTTAAGAATATTGACAACCAGTGGCCCGTCGTTAGGGAGAAAATCCCATTCACTAGATATATCCTGCAAAAAACCATTGATACGGACTTTGACAAAAACACCATTGGAATACGGAAGCAAATGTAAATCACTTGCTTTCTTATTGATACATTCAATAAGAAGATTGTTTACCTTCTTTTTTAATGCAGAATCATCTACTGACCCACTATCAGACGCAGAGCCACGGATAATCTGACGATAATTCGTGATTTCATAATACTTAAAAAGCGCAGGTTTTATATTTGCTTCTGTAGAAATCATGATTTTTACTTTTTTAGCTATACGATTTTCGATAGAACGTTGATGCTTTAGTGCATCAGAGCTATCCGAAACCAAGACCAATCGGCCCATCTTGTCAAACATGACGGGAACAACATGAAACTGCGAAGCAAGTGTACTGGAAATAAGACTGATAATTTCTTCGCTAATATTCAGTTCGCAAAGGTCATTTTCAAAGTATAATCCAGCTTCCTTAATACCAGCCAGCAATTCATCTTCTTCAATATTAATATTATCAGCCATTTCACTTATCCCCTTTACTTTTTAACCTTCTCTTTTTCTTCATGCTCTAAGCGATGTTTGCCAATGTCGTTTGTCCAATCCGATTTTGGCAGAACAACATCTTTATACTTCGCCTTGCTGTCAATATACTTGAGTTCATCATAAATATCGCGAACATTAATATCATCCGTTAAGATAAACGGCGTAATCATGATGAAAACTTCCGAGTAACTCTTCGAGCGATTATGAACACTAAAGAGCTTGCCTAAGATAGGCAAATTCATTAATCCCGGAATACCGGATAAGTTATCAAGGTCTTTGGTCTGCATAAGGCCACCAATGACAAATGACTGACCAGATTTGACATGCGTTGAAGTTTCCGATGTACGCGAAGAAATTTGTGGTGCTCTAGTATCGCCGGAAGTCTGCCAGCTTGTGATATTTGCAACCTCTGTTTTAATATCCATCGTAATTTCGCCGGTAACTTCATTTATTGTCGGCGTAACTTCAAGCTTCGTCCCAACATCCTGATAACTAACTGTAACACTGGTGGTTGACCCGGTATCAGTCTTTGTAAGCACCGGAACTTTATCGCCAAAATTAACGGTTCCTTTTTGGCCGTTAAGTGCTAAAGTCATGGGCCGGGCAATAACTTTACCTTTTGACAAAGTGCGGTCAGCATGTACATTAGCGCCAAATTCCATTCTATCCAGCCAGTTAATTCTGTTACCATCAAGGGTTCCGGATGTACCTTGGGCATCAGCAGAATGAGTATACGATGGTAAATCATAACTGATACCGAGGTCAACATCTTTACCATGGTTAATTTCGATAAGTTGGGCTAGAATTAAGCATTGTGATACAGGCTTATCAATCACAGCAAGTCGCTTTCTTGCTTCAGCGATTTGATAAGGCGTTCCCGTTACAGAGATTGTACCTGTTTGGTTATTCGCAAAGATACCTTCTTCGGAGATACCGATTGCCTTAAACTCCTTGGCAAGATTCTCTTTATTTGCATAGGAAACACGGAATGTAGCACTTTGCTTCATTAAATCCCCGGTGGAAACAATAATATTATTGCCATCGGTCATCCAGTTAAGGCCAAAAGCATTTGCAAGGTAATTGAGTGCTTGGTCACAAGTAACCTGACTCAAACTCAAAAAAACCGTACCTTCCAATTTGGCATTAACGACAACACCTTTACCTGCGAGTTTTGCAACCCCGTAAATACTTTGCGCTACAGGTGTTCCCCTCCAGTCAAAGTTATAAAGCTTCTCATTCCCGGTACTACCCGAAGAAGCAAACATTTTAGGGGTATTTGTTTCAATAACCTCCGCAGATGATGGATTTGGGGCTTTATCCATCACAAAAGCCGCAGGTTCATCACCTTTTTTAACTGGGAACTGCCGTTTGCTTGCCTTGCTGTTTTCCGCAATAATCTTATTGATACGGTTTACAATATTATTGGGATGTTCGTCTTCATCCACTTTGGGGAAAGATTTACCTGTCCCATTATATTTCTTTTGATTTTCTTCCGCTTTCTTTATAATTTCAGCTTCAGCTTTTTTAAAGAGTTCATCATCGGCTTTTTTCCGTTCAAGTTCCGCTTTTTTCTTTTGTTGTTCTTCTTCATGTGCTTTTAGCTCTGCACGTTCCTGTTTTTCCGCAATATCAAGCTGGCGTTTTGCTTCAGCAACCTGCCTTTTCAGTTCTTCGAGTTTTTGTTCTTTCTGATACTCTTCATAAAGGCTTGCCGCTTCCACTTCATGCGGATAATAATAGGTAATTCCTCCAGTAAGGACGGAAAAGCCGAGCATCCCAGCCAAAATTTTTTTAGTAAGAGTTCTTTCTTTTATGCTACTCACGGATTTTCACTCCTCAATCTTTATATTCCATCACTTTCCCATCCTCAAAATGGATGCCATCGCCACCAATAAAGGCGATTCGACCATCTTTATAAGATTCCCCGGCACTGACAACACTTCCGTCCGAGAGAATTGCAATACCGCTTCCATCACTTCCTGTCATAACGCCTGTTACCTTAACAGGGCCACCAGCTCCATTCATACCGGAGCTTCCGTCAGAAGATGGTAATGCTGGAGGATTAAAAGCAGGCATGTTAGGTTTGGGGTAATTGCCGGGAATCGCAGGTAAAGCACCGGAAGAAGTTGCTTGGACAGTAGAACTATTTGTTGTATTATTCCCATTTTGTGCAAGGTTGGGATTTGTCTTTTTCGCAAATTCAGCTAATTTAGCACTGTCTATGAAAGGATTTACAAAAATAGAGTCCTTTTCATTGATAATTGCAGACGATGCTATCTCTTCCTCCTGTTTTTCTTCGGCAGGTACAGGATTTTCTGCGACTTCATCTTCGCTGTTTTGGCCACCGAAAATCATATATCCAAAGCCGAAAAACATAATCAGTAAAACGAACAGAAGTCCTAATTGTCTTATATCTACTGCAACAGCCTTTTGGGACTTTGTTTTATTCTTAGCTTCAACTCTACTAGGTTTTGGTGAAGGAACAGAAGAATTATCCGTATCCTTTTTAGAAAATTTGCCCACGATGGACGAAAAAACATTGCGTTTCTTCTTGGTTTCTTCATCATCACCTTCTTCATCTTCGGCATCATAACCCGTATGATTATCTGCTTTCATTTCCCTAGTATAAACTGCGGAAGAATTATCGAGGTCTGTATCATCCGCTAATACCGAAAAAGCAGGTTTAGCAGATGCGTTTTGAACGTTTATATCCAAATCGTCTTTATCCAGCGGTTCATCATATATACTGTTCAAATTATGGTCATTATCAGGCTCGTTTAAATCTAAATCAATCGGCTCTACATCATATCGGAGGTTATCGTCCGGAATATCCACAAAATCACTGCTGTCTTGCTGAACATCAATGGAGGGTAGATTATTCATTGAAGACTCTTTTTTTCTCGATAATGTTATCTCACGATTCAATTGATACAGTTCTTTATCCTGTTCATCTAATTCTTCTTCTTCATATTCTTCCTCATATTTCCCTTTGTTTTTATTCTTTTTTTTCGGAATTGCTGTTTTAAGTCCAGCAAATAACTGTGAAAGAAAACTCATTACGATTCCTCCTTTCCTACTTAATATAAATTCTGAAATTCAAATTGGCACTAACTTTATTATCAGAAGTAGACATATCAATACTCATAAGAGAAATTAAGGCATCCTTTGCTTTAAAATTCAATAAAAACTTTACTAAATCCGCATATTGACCGCTAACCTTCACAGTAAACGCTTGATATGGGTCTTGCTGGTCATTTGAACCTGTTTGCGGTAAAGCCTTGAAATCATTAAGCGTTAAATTATATACCTGAATTGCAACCATTATGTCCGAAGTAACACTATTAATTTGTTCTTTGTTGATGGGACGGTAATCTTCTTTTTCAATAAAAGCAACCGATTTTTTCCATTTTTCGATAGTTTCAATCCTTGTTTCATTTTCGCTTTGTATTTCTTTTGCGGTATTATATGAAATAACAGTTCTACTAAAAAGGATAATTGTTAATAGAAAAAGGAAAATCGTAGAAACTATAAAGAGAAGCATCTTATTATTTCCACGAATCGTATTGCTGGAAAGAGCAGTAAGTAAATTATTCATTATTATTTACCCCCCCTCCGTGTCGAAATTTCTGCTGACTGATAGCCGTTCTGTGCGGAAATACTGTTAATGGATGGAGCAAGGAATATTCGTTGAGCTTCCAAATTATTTCTAAATTCCTGAAATAATATAGGATTACCGGAAACAGCCGTAACTTTCACATAGGGAATTACCACCTGCTGTGGAGTAGTATTATCCCCTTCTACTGGTGGCTTTTCATCAGCATTGCCAATTTTAACCGAAGTGAATCCGACCCCATCAGGGCGAGAATGAACTAATGCCTTATACGCCTCAACAGGTCTTTGTTCAACTTTTTTAGCCTGCTCAATAATAGAAACTTCATGATTAATAGATTCCATATCCTTTTGTGCCTGTTCATAGTCGGCTTCTAAAGACGGATTAATCTCATAGGAAGAAAAATATACGATAGCGGCGATTTCCAGTATAGAAATAACGCCAAAAATGACACAGGCTTTTTTACATACACGTTCAATAACACGCCGCCATTGACGGTTTTTAGAAGCCTGTTTTGCAAGCTCAGGCAAAAGATTACCACTTTTAACGTTGATAAAGTAATCTTTCTTATCATAAAGCGGATTATCAAGAGAATCCTTATCTGAAAGTTCATCATATATTTGTAATAGTGTGCCAACTGCTGGCATCCACAAACCTTGCTCTTTTTCAGGAATTATCCCGGCATCAATAAACTCAGGAAATACCAGTTTTTCTTCCGGCTTTCTCATATCAACAGCCGATAACCCTAATATTTCCTTATCATTTGTCAAAACATAATACGGCATATCCGTATTAACATTCATAAACGTTTGACCTGCCGTGTAATCATTTGCCGCAATAGCAGATGCAAAATCTGAATTTGCAGAATCTCCTTTTTTAAGCGCATTAATAGAAATATCCGGAGCATCTGACATGAAAATACCGCCAGCAGGAGAATACGTTACTATAGAAGCTTGGTCAGGATAAAGCATAATAAGTGGCATTTCATCATGCCAGTTTCCGAAAGCACGGAAAAAACCTAATGATGCAGGTTCAATAGATGATAGTGCAATACGCTCATTCATGCAGACTTCAACGATTTTATCTACATAAATTTTACGAATTGCATATACAGATTGTCTATCCGGGGCCGGAGAAGTGGTAGAAACGGGCATAGAAATATAAAAACTATCCGCATCTTCCTGTGTATGCTCCTGAATCTGTGATAATAGGTTTTCTTCGTTAATATAGTCTACCGACTCAATATATGAGAATAGATAATCCGGCAAGACAACATAAATATCATCACCAGCAATATCAAACTCATTTTTTAGTTCATCAAAAAATCGTACAAGGTTTGCGGTTTCACCAGCCCCTTCATTTTCAATATACGAAAGAGCAGGCTCCGTCACCGCATAATCTTCGATAATAAATGTTAGATTTTTCCGAAGAGACCCTTGGACAATTTCCGTTCGGTCAGGCCTGAAAAAAATGGAAATCAATCCGAAACACCCTCTCTTTGTACTAAATTAATATCGAAAATTAAATGATTGTAAAAATCCGGTCAAGTTTCGCCGTTTTAAGAGCTTTCATCACTGCTGGATGCACGATATTTCTAAATTCAATATTCTCGCCCCCTACAATATCACGTTGTTTTTTGAAAAGACGATTTGCAGAAGAGTCGATAAACATCGTTTTTTGAAAATCAATAACAATTTTATTACATCCCTGTGTATTTACTGCGGTTTTAAGTTCGTTTTCAACTTCCATTGATTTAACCAAATCAAAGCGGCCTTCCACTGCTACTATTGCATTTGTTCCATCAATTATAACGTATTTCATTTCTTAACACTCCTTATTGTCATTATAAATGGGCGGGGATATTTCTTTTATTTCATCCCTGAAGGATGGAGCTAAACTTGGTAATATAGGGTCGGGTAACTTATTTAACCCATCTGTATTAACAGGCTTATGAATGTCATTCTTAAACTTGATGATTATCCCCGAAACATCATCATGTTTTGCCATTCCACTTTCTTCCGCTTCATTTGCCGCATAAGTAAGCTCCCATAGTCCATCAGATGCAACAATGATAGACTCTACATCGTAAAGCGGAATTGAAAAATCTACAAACGTAGGGTCTGTTATGTACCCTAGTAAAAATTCTTCAAATTCATGTAGCTCTATCTTTCCATCCATCTTATGAACATATATTCCGGGTATACCAGCTACAGCAAAATGGAAAACGCCTGTATCAACATCGACTTTAAAAATAATCGCGGCAATAGGGTCAGGAGAAATATCTATCTCATATAAATCACTATTGACAGATGTAAAAATCTCCGAAAGTTTTTTATAAACGCCAAGCTCAAACATTTTCAATTCTTTTTTGAGAAATGCTCGTGCTGACCTTACCAATGAAAAACTAAAAATGTCGTGACCGGGACAATCAAATAACAGGCCATACAAATTATGATTACTATCTTCCCAATACTCAAAAAAATCGCCGGATAATAATTCAAACGCTGAAAAAAGGTTTAATGTTTCATAAAAATTATTACTTATTGGCTGGGGAATAATCGAATACATTTCATTAACAGCTTTTTGAATCTCCATGCTGTTTTTCGATTTTATTCGTAAAAGGTCATAATAACCAACCACCTGCGTTTTTAAGCCTTCATAGAATTTAGTAGCATCCGTCATATTAAAGAAAAAATCAGCCTTAGTATTTGCTAGAATATCTTTAATATCGTATAAAAATATCTTAACATTGCTACCACTTCTAGCATCTTTAATAATACTGGAAACACTCATTCCATTCATGTCCGGCAGGTCACATGAAATAATGATTAAGCTAGGATGAATTTCATTGAATTTCTCCAAAGCTTCGATACCACTCGTTGCTGTATACTTTGAGACATCAAATTTAACCAGCCATTCGTCAAGCCAGCCAAGAATTTTTTCAGGATTACGGTCAACGAGTAAAAGCCTTTCCGGCCTCAAACCGCCACTCATTGTATTACCCCTTCCTTCTTAATTAAAAATCTTGGAACAAGCTGGCCGATTTTCGTAGTAGGCTCAATGTTCAGATTTACCCCTTCGGTTCTAGCAACAAGTGTAATCGACTGGCCATCTGCATCAAGATAGATGTAATTACAACCTGTCAACATATACCAAAACCCGGAACTGGCTGTTGAATCAGCAACATAGTCCCCCCAGTCCATGTCATAATACTTAGGATTAAGCATAAGCTTTTGAAGTCTGTCCCTGTACGCAAGAGCATCAAACGCATTTGTCTCGGAGTAAACCGATACAGCAATATCAAAAGCCATTCGTCGTATTATAATGGTAATATTTGCGTTATACGGCCCGTCTACGCTGTATCGAGCCGCATTTTGAACAGCTTCTTCTATCGCTTGTTGAAATTCATAGTTGGTTTGACCTTGAAATGCTATATATATGATTTTGAAAATTTTTTCTTGAATAGGCCCAAAGTTCTGTAGCCCCGTGAATTTGAACTGGTCTAGTTGCAAGATACTTCCTCCTTATCCCACCTTCTACTTTGTTATAATCGGGATTACCCGGTGGATTATCTTATTCATGGGAATCACCCCAATATACCTGCCATCGTAACTATTTTGCTCTTTTGTATACGCTAAAAAATGATTTGGAGGAACTATATGATGGCCTTTGGGAAGTTGCGGCAAGTCATGCCCCTTGCCGTCATCCTTCGCCACAATACCGATATACTCACCCCCAACACTAAAAGAACCATCCTTATCTAGTGAATATACCGTACCGGGTAAAGCAATATGTTTCAAAAACACAATATTTTCTTCTCCCTCCGGGAGCCATCCGTTCTTTATAGCCGTTTCTGCCATATCCTTGTCCCTAAATGCGATAATATCGCCATTACGGTACTCTATTGTAGGAATCGCCATATACAGCCCAATCGGCAGGCTGGCGGTTCCATTTAGAAAGAGCAGATTTTGTTCAAGGAATGGCAAGCCCATCCACCGTAGTGCTGATAAGCTAAACAGCACAAGAAAAGCTACTATAAAGAACAGTTTTTGAGGTTTAGTCATGGCATCATCCCTCTATTTGTCTAATACATAACCATTTTTTTTATTATATCCCATAAAAAACCCAAAAATTATTATGTTTCATTGAAATTGATGCAAAAATAAAACCTGTTCAATTTGAACAGGTTTATAAACAGCCAGCCCCAAGCGTACATACGATATAAAAGCAAAGGGAGTCAACCTGTTCAAATTGAACAGGTTGACCCCCTTTGCTTTTATAAAGTCAATCAAAACTCAACACACAATCAGCTACGCACAAACGTACTGTGAAACAGACTTTTCAAATTCATGCTTATAGCGACCAACCGTCCCACAATTGCATAAACACAGTGAAGCAAGCTGGTCATTCGATAAGAAAGGATTATCCACAAATGTAGCAATGACTTTATTTCGCATTGAACCATCCTGATTTTCAATGCACTCTTCCAGTTTATTTAGTAACCCACGATAATTGTTATAATACGTTTCAAGACAATTTAACCAAAAACTATCAATGAAATTGCCTGCTGGGTCAATATCCTGTGCGCAGGTAATAATGATAGCAATAGCTTCCATTACATTGATAATTTTCTTATAGTAATAAACATCACTAATTGTCAACCGAAACTGCGAAGCATCATATACCTTTTTTGCAATTTGTTCTTCCCATTTGTATAGCTGTGCTCCTGACACATTCACAGTGCCAGAGATAGCCGTAGTTCCTTTATTTTTCTTGTACTTGTAGTATATATATTTCTGCCATTCCGGTGAAAGTGAATTAATGACTGAAGCCACAAGAATATTATTCACTTCATATCGAACAATTCGGAAAAGATACTTCTTAACGACTTCACCATCATTACTGATTTCTTGACAAAATAGTTTTATAGATTCTCGTTCCTTTTTCAACGTTGAAGTATCAGAAAAATATTCTTGAATAAGATTTTGTGCAAGCTTATTGCAAATCTTAGTCTTTGACTTCTTATTACGAGCCATGACGGGTTCCCTCCCTAATCCACAAAATCCTTACAATCTCATGACTCAATATTTTGTTATCGCTGTATAACTACTGCCACAAAATTAGCGGGTCAGTATATTCATAGCCACCATGTCCATCTGAAATTACATATTCCAAGTGCAGATGGGGGCCGTTACTATTACCAGTGGAGCCAACCTCGCCAATTATTGCATTAGCAGAAACCGCTTGTCCGACTTTTACATATACCGCTTGCATATGAGCATAACGAGTATACGCATCAATAGACGGATGATACAGAAGAACCTGATTCCCATATCCGTCCGAGTAATTACCTGCCTGCATAACTACTCCATCAAACAAGCAATTAACAGGAGTCCCATAGTCATAACCAAGGTCTACCCCGGCATGAAAACGCCAATCACCGTAGATAGGATGTATTCTCCATCCGAAATCCGATGTAACGGGTAGATTACTTGCCATACTGATAGAACTAAAAACTAGAAGAAATATGAACATAAAGACACTACTACGCATAACCATCATTCCTTCTTAATCTGTTGAATTTTGATATAACCTCCCTGCAACTCCATAAGTTCGTGAAATTTCTCTTATTTCTTCATTTGTGAGTCCTGAACACTTTGAAATATCGCTTGCGGTCATCCCCTTTTCTACCATTTCGTTCATTTCATCAAATGTAATAGTCTTCCCTGTGCGTGGATATAACCTATCAATTTCCTCTTTGGATAACTTAATGGTCTTGACTGGTGCTCCCATATCTTCCCCATATTCGCTATGTTTAACCGAATCCCAGTAAAACGGCTTATCACCACTTTTTTTTACCTTATCGTTGCTATCGTTGCTATTTTTATGCACAGGAGTAAGATGCCCTGTTCCTTTTCGTAGTATTCCCATATTATTTTCTCCCTCTTACTATTCCCCATTGAGCATGTAAAATCCTTTTAATTCTTTATTTTTTCTCGCAAAATCGCAAGCTGACTCAGTGTTTCGCCATATCGAAGCATCCACTGGCCGCATTTAAGCTCGTCTACTTCTTCATAGCGTTCTCCCTGTGCTTTTGCATATACCTTAATTTTTTCAAGGCTTTCGATTTGTGATTTGACCACCCAGTTAATTGCTTCTTCTTTCGCCTTGAAGGTAGGTGAGGATAAATCCTCCGGCAGGTCTTCAATTTCAACCCGTACAGCACTGGAATCCAGTTCATCTATTTCTTCATCAGTCGGTACGGCTGGTTTCCAAGGCTCAATAATTTCATTTTCCCCGGCATCACGGCTGACACTATCTTGATTATCCTCATTGATAGCATCTTCCGGTTCCGTTATTGAATCATTGGCAGGCTCTTCCTGCTCTTCATCTTCCGGCTCCGTTACTTCATTATCTTCATGTGGCTCTGCTACTGTTGAAGTGTCTGTCGTATTTTCGTCCTCTTTATTAGTAGTTATGTTGTTTTCATCAGTATCAGCAGGAGTAGATGTATCTTCTTCCTTATTTGCTTCTTTTAATGATTTTTTATAATCCACCAAGTCCTGAATGTAATTATTTCGTTCACCATTATCAATTTCTGCAAGATATTTTTCTTGTTCCTCCGGCGTGAATGTGCTAAGAGTTGCCCCAAAGATGAAGGAAACCTTACCTTCATCCACATAAGTTCTGGCAAGCGGAGAAAGTTTTTTCATGGATTGAAGCCGTTGTAATTTTGATTCACTGATTTTCAGAAACTCTTCCGCGAAGTATGTACGGAAATTGCCACGTTCACCGCGCGGCAGAGCATCATAAATTTCTTTTGCCAGCGGTTCAAGACGAGAAATTTCTTCCAAACGTTCATCAATCGTTCTAATTTCACGCTGTCCCATATTGGAAAGCATCAAATACATATCCGCAATCTTATCAACAGGAATAACTTTTTCTGTACCATCCTCTCTCTTGATTCGGATTGGCTCAAAATGCACAAGATTACAGGGAAGAGTACGGTCAGTTACCTTTTTTTCTTCAAGCAATTTCTCCCATGCGGCTTTACGGCGATGACCAGCAATCAGTAGATAGTCTTTACCATCCGTAGACTTGTCGGCATTATCGACAATAATCAGCGGTTCAACAAACTTGGAAAGATTAATCTGTTCAGCCAGTTTATCAATATCGCGAAGACCATAGAAATTGCCCGGATTAGATTTGATGTTATCAATATCAACACGCAGAATGATATTTTTATTTTCATTAAGGCTGGCATCTTTGCTTGCTTTGTTCAGAAAACCACCAAGCCCAATATGTCTTTTTTTATTATTTGCCATTGTTCAAATTTCCTCTTTTCTTTTTATTCTATTACAATACTTTATCACCTGTAAAACTTGCCTGAATCAGCTCGGAAAGTTTGCCTACAAACTTTTTAAGGTCTTGTGCATAACCGGAGCCGGGACAAATCTCAAAGATGGATTTTTGCTGATTGACTACTTTATCAAGCCATTTCTGTGTATTCTTGCCGCCACGAATGGTAGGCATCATATAATAGCTTTCTTTCAACTCATTATATATATCAGAACAAAAAGCCGTACTTTGATTAATGACCACACCACGAATTGTCGCATTTAGTCCAAGAGCGTCCTTATAATTATCTAATTCGTCCTGTAGCTGGTAAATACCATTGACGGAGAATCGATTTGGTAGAGTGACCGCAATGAGGTCATCAACAATAGTCAGACCGTTTAGGACTGGAATATTTGAATCAGGAGGATTATCTATTATACAAATATCATAATCATTCCAAATCGGAGTTAGTGCTTCTTTTAAGATAGTGTCCTGTCGTTTTTTTTGGTCACGCAAAATTTCAATATTTATATCAAGAAGTCCGGCATCTGCGGCCACGAGGTCAATACTAGGGTATCTTGTCTTCTGAATAACATCTGAAATTCCAGCCGTACCACGGAACAAGTCAGTAAGCGTAGGCTTGTCCGGGTCAGCATCAAACCAAGTCGATGCGTTTGCTTGCTTATCTGTATCAATGAAGAGAATCTTTAATCCTTCATTGTACCACTCTCCAAGCGCATAGGCGGTATTGATTGCTAATGTAGTTTTACCAACGCCGCCTTTCCAATTTATATAGCTTATAACTCTCAATTTGTAACACCCCTTTTGATTTCACTTTCATATAGAATTTATACCCATTAATTAATAATTACGATTACTTTGTATTTTTTGTTTTGATAAAATCCGTAATTGTGTTATGTACCCTTAACAGAATTTGATGATACTCCTCAAGTTTCTGTTCATCAAAATTAAGGAGATTATTTTTTTGATTTAAAAACTCCGTTATGGCAGTTATATCATTCTGTACTTTTCTAAAAGCTGGATTAATGATAAACTTTCCATTTTCTGATGTTGTAACAAGCGAATATAACTGTTCTTTAGTCTGATTAAGATAATCAATAAGTTTTAGAACTTCATTGATTTGAACTTTATCATAATCCGTATGATAAAATTCATCTGCGATTTTAATTAACTGTGGCTTAGTGGTTTCTTTGAATTTTGTAATCAAAATATCAAGGTCAGATATTCCACCGTTCTTAAAAATTTTTTGGTATTTAGCAACTCTCTTCTCCAGCTCTTTATTATCTTTTTGTAATTGTTTATAGTCAGCCGGATAGACAATTACCTCTCTATTTATGAATTGCACTTTTTTCTCGCTATTTAATTTTGATTGAAGTTCTTCGTTTTCTTTTTTAAGTTTATTGATTATATCCATTAAGTCATTTTCATCATTCACTTAATTAACCTTCTTTCTTATTATAATCCTTTAGAAAAAGTTCATCGAAAGATTTTTGATATAACTTGATAATTTTGACGATTTCCGGAAGCTCGAAGGGTCTTAAACCATTTAATCTTCTTGCTAAAGTTACGGGTGATATGTTGATTTTTTCAGCAAGAGATTTTATCGTATCACCATTTTTCCCTATTTCCATCATTAATGTTGGAAATAGCTCATATTTATTCTTAGTTGTTTTGTTCATATTTTTTATTTATACTACCTACTGGGATAGTTCTCCTTTCTTTTTAATTTTGTTATAGTACCTGCCTTTCTTATTCCCCCTGTTTATTGTATGCAATAAGAATAAACGATAGAAAATTAAACTACCATTACAGCTATTATATTTAATTTTAGCTTGGTTGTCAACCAAAATTTATTTTATATGCCCAAAATATTACTTTATACTTCTTTCAGATTATTCTGTTATTTTACCTGTTCAATTTGAACAGGTAATAAAAAAAGCCCCAAACGGGGCTTTTAAACGCACTTTTTCAATAAATATCCATTTCCTCTTCGTTTACAGATGTTCCATTGAGGTCAGATTCAGGTAATTCTTCCTTTTCTTTGAAATCAAAAATATCCAGCTCATTCACACGCACCTCGGTCAGGTACTTTGTAGTTCCGTTTGTTTCATAGCTACGCGACTGAAGCGGCCCGGTGATGCCAATTCTGCTTCCCTTCTTGCAGTTGTTACCAATAACTCTTGCTATTCCATTCCACGCCACGCAGGAAATGAAATCTGCATTTTGTTTTGGCATCTGCTGGTCTTCACTACTATCCTTATCATCTTTTTTGTGGAAGCGGCGGCGAACTGCCAAGGTGAAGTGTACGCAATCATTTCCGCGAGTAGACTTGCGAACCTCCGGGTCTTTAGTTAATCGTCCGGTCAGATGAACACTATTCATTTTATAAACACCCCTTATATATAAATTATCATATATATCAGTCTATAACAGAGTGACAGTGTTTTTTCTTATGGATTTGCAGATTATTCTTGTTACATCATGTAACTATTTGTTGACTAATGTAACACAGAGTGCTATAATAATAACATCGAAAGAGTGTGATGTTAAGTTTGGAGGGATTGTTAATGGCAAAACATGGAATTGTAATAACCCTTGAAAAAGAATTAGAAGATGGAATCCGTTATATATTTAAACGAAATGGATTTTCTACCAGCTTCGATGTGAAGAGCGAATGGAAGGATAACGAGTCCTATATAGAAAAGATTCTTGTCCCACAGTTTGAATCCCGGCAAAAAGAAGCCAACTGGATGCGCGAGCCGTAAATGGAAGGAGGATGACTTATGATAACCGCAAAAGACTATAAGGATAAGTTTAAAAGTCTGCTGACAGAACTGAATATTGATTATAATACGATTGCCAAGATTATGAACTTAAAATCCCAGCAGGCGGTATCTATGAAACTTGCAAGAGGAAACCTTACGGTAATCGAAGAACGAAACCTGTTAAGTGAACTCGGTTACACGGTACGCTGGGAGCGAAAAGGGAGAAGTTATTTATCTGCTAAAGATATAGATTTTATTATTAGTGGAGAATTAAAAGGACTTTGTATTTGGCTTGAAAGACTGAATATGATTAATAATCCTGAAATACGAAAGCAGTTGAAAAATAAAGAGATATTTAATAAAGAAGATATAAATAATCTTGAAGAATTAAATCACATTGAATATGAAATCATGAAAAGCTGGACAGTAATTACTACAATTTTAAAAGTATATTACAGAAGTTATGAAGCCGCAAGAGAACTGAAGAAAGTAGAAAAATATATAAAAGAGCGATATGAAAATGTCCCCAGTTTTATGTTTAACCATATTTAAAGATAATGAAGGAGATTGTAATGGGTGTATATGAATAAAATAAATTAAATTAAAACGTAATAAGGTGATGATATAATGGCAAAGAGAATTAAATGGATTACGCATGACGTAAGCTTCAATAGGGGAAACCATGAAACGCTAATTGCTAAACTGAATAACTGCAAAGTATGGCTTGGACTTAGAGCTTGTTGTACAACATCAACATTCAAATCCGAGGTCAGAAGACTGGCACAAGCTTACGGAGCAACGGAAGTTGAGATAAAAAAAGCTTATGAAGAGGGTCTTGGAGGAAACTTTTATCCAACTGAAAAAAATGTGATTGGATGGCTAAAACGAAATGAAGAGTTTATCTTCTCTATTGACCTTCCTGTACCGGAAGGAGCCAAGAGAAATATAAAATACTTTGATTCATCCGAGTTATTTAATTAATCATCAATAAATCTTATAAAAAAGGAGCGAATAATCATGTTAGGCAATGTTCAAGACACGAATTACAGTAATTTAAAGGAAATATGGACTCACGCAGATAAATCAAAACTCATTTTCATGCCAGCAAATGAGTTAATCCGGAAAATGTGCTATTTTCACGATGGCAATTGCGACATTATTGGTGGTGTAGAATTTGCAACGGATATAAAGGAAGATAAAATAGCGGAAGCACAAACATATCTTTTCTGTTCTTCAGACTTTTATTTTAGTAATGCAGGCCGTAATTCATCGCTTTTAGGAACCTGCATGGCTGAAGAACAAGAAGTAACCAATCTTAGTAAATGTTTTGGTAACAAACCGATTAACAGAGCATTTATCGTTGCTAAGCGAACTGGAAGCCGTAAGCGTATTCGTTCATTATAAGAAACCAGCCTAGTGGAAACTAGGCCTTTTATTTAAGACCACTCACGGATAATAGGTAATAAAAATCGGTTTTCGTCAAAATTAGTAGCTTAATACATCAAACATTATAGTCAAGATTGGTAGTTTAATGATAACCCTGTTTGGCCATACAAAAGCCCTCCAACGGAACTAATCCTGCTGGAGGGCTTTTGTATAAATTAATTAAGGCCATATAGTTCAACAAATCTTGCCACAGTCATTCCATGCTCTTTGAGTCTTTCCTTGGCAGAAAAATCAAGATTTCGCTCCTTTATTCCTTTACGAATGAGTTTAACAAGTGTTGAATCTATTGGATTATCTAGGTTGAAAGGTATTTCCGGTCTGTCAGGCGGCATTTCTTCGGAAAACATTTCAAGTGCCAGTTCTTCATAAGCTTCACGCACAGCAGATGCTTCAAGCTCCTTTTGCTGAACAGCCTCTTTGTCTTTCTGCTCTTTAAGCCAATTATGTTCAATGGCTGTTCGCAGATAGCCGGATAACTTGCCCACATCAGTCTTCTGTTCTCGCGCTCTCTTCTCACCAAATTCCAAACGAGCAGATAGTTCCTCTTTACTTCCACAAATCTTTAATAGCTTGTTTATGACACGCTTGCCGAATCCGTATCTTGTAAGTTTTGTCATTAAGTCAACCTCTTCTGATGTTTTATCCATTTTATCTGTATCAATCGTGGTTGTAAACTCATTGTCAGAAACTACGTTGCTACAATTACAAATAAACCTAAACCCTGACACCTTTCTTCCATTTTTTATTGGTTCATAAGTAACGCAATATTTTGTATTTTTATTTATATCTTTGATTGGAGTATCAAGAACTTTCGTTCTGAAATTAGACATGCGATTTCTGTAAGCATCTTTCGGAACGTTCAGATTATTCTTTAATTCATCAATATCAAATTCCTTCACAATGATATTTTTTTTGGCTGTTGACCTGTATTTAAGTAATAATTCAAGGAGCCGCATTGCATAAGCCGAATCTAAAATGAAAATCTGTTGCATTTCAATTTTGGTAAAACCATATTTTCTGTAGCTTTTATAAATATCAAGAATGAACGGACGCATATCCTCATTAAACTTTATATAAAGCCCTTTTCCATCACGGTATCGAATATGCTGAAAAATCGTATATTTGTCAAAACCATCATTGAAATGAATGGAAACATATCGCCCAATTAACCTGTCAGAAGCTTTTTCGACTTCTCGTATATACTGGCCATGACCGAATATTTTAATCAGTTCAGAAGGTGTAATTAAGGTATCAGGAAATGCTGTATCATAATATTTGTCGTTTTCTGTTATATGGGGATTAATATCCTGTAAGCCAAGATAAAAGAGCCGGGTTTCCATCACATCAAAATTCTTCTGCGCTTCAATCAGCGGATTTAGTTGATAAGTTAAGCTTCCCATTGAAAAATCACCTCACTATGTATTCTATCACTACATAACTACCTGTACAAGTAGGCAGGTAGTTATTTTTTACAACTGGAATAAGCGTTCTCCCCTTATACGGTGCGACTTCACACCACTTTAGTCAAAAAAAGTAGCTTTATTGGTCAAAATTGGTAGCTTTTAGTCAAGATTGGTAGTCTTATTAGTCAAAATTGGTAGCTTTATCAGTCCTTTATTAGTCAAAATTGGTAGTCTTATTAGTCAAAATTAGTAGCTTATTAACTCTCGGAAAACGCGCCAATACTGGGTTCCTGACCGCCGAAAGCAATATAAAGCATTTATATAAAAGCAAGCAAAGCAACGGTGCTTGCTTGCTTTTTTTCACTTACATTATCTTATCAAAATCCTGCCAACACTATCCACTCTTAGTAATCCATAAGAAAGTGTTTACTCTAGCAGATAAGTAAAAAGGTAATATTTACCTACAATTTACTACAATTCATTATTTAACTATTACTTTTTTACTTATCTGTCCCTGCCATCCCATATTGGATAAGGGATTATAGAGATTTTGGCAAATAAATTAGCTTTAAAATATAATTTACGCCCTAGAATTGCTTTTAAGACCCCTAAAAAAATAAATGCGTATAAATATATACCTTATTGCCTAAAAACGCTCACACGGGCGATTAGAGGCAAATAACGGCATTTTGTGTTTAAGAGGGCCGTGTTCATTAAAAAAAATCTAAAATCAAGTATTTTCTTCTATTACTTTTTTACTTATTGAAAGTCAGTTAAGTCGAATTATATAATAATTGAGTGATTTTAAATTGTTTTTAGATAAAACAGAATAAAAAAGATTAAAAATATGGACAACAACAAAACAAGGATGTATCTAATCCTGTGGATAAATTTTAGAATCACTATGTTGTTGTATATATAATGTAACAAATGTAATAATATGTCGGAAGCTAGGAACCCGCGCCAGAACTGGGCTGACGGCATCTAAAAATTACTTTTTTACTCCTAACTATTACTTTTTTACTCCTAACTATTACTTTTTTACTTATTAAAAATTACTTTTTTACTTATTATTTAGCTGAACTATTACTTTTTTACTTATTACCATTACCATGCAGAAAAAAGTAATATTACTATGTAAAATTGGTAATATTACTTTACAAAAAAAGGTATTATTTGGTATAATGTTACTGGAGGGGAGAAGAGAATGAAGAAAAAAGTAACGGCAATCGCTACTATGGATGAAAAGAAGCCGCTAAAGCAGAGTAATCGGCTAATTGAGTCGCGGTATAAGCTAACGATGTATGAGCAAAGATTAATAATTGCGATATGTTCTCAATTAAATGAGAACGCAGAAGAATTTGGGAAAGTACGCATCAAGGTATCAGAAATTGCTAATTTCTGTAACTTTGAGCCTGAAAAGGCATATTCTTTGGTAAAAAAAACAATTAAAAAACTGGCATCAAGAACGCTGGAAATAAAACTGGAAGACGGAAACTGGTATGTAACGCACTGGCTCCAGTCGGCAAAATATATCAATGGTGAATCTATTATAGAATATAAAATAGATGATGAATTAAAACCGGAACTGCTTCAATTAAAATCCGGGTTTCTAAGAGCGCAAACTAAACCTTTAATGGAGTTTCGCCGTGATTATTCGGCAAGATTGTATTTTTTACTAAAAAGAATGCTAAAAATAAAAGATTTCGATTATAGTTTGGATTTTTTTCGTGACCGCTTTCAATTAAGTAAAAGTTATGAGATTTCAGCAAATCTAAAAAATAAAGTTATAGACCCTGCTGTAAAAGAAATAAATGAGAAATCGGATATAAACGTAAAACACGAATATATAAAAGAAGGGCGAACATATACTAAAATACATTTTACTATAACACTGAAAAAAGAGCCAAATAAGGAAGAACAACAGATAGAAACTGAAACAGGTCAACTTCGGCTTAATGAAAGTATCTATGATTCAGATGGTAGTGTCGCAGACAGATTGGTAAAGCGCGGTGTAACACCACAAAAAGCCAAAAGCATGGCTAAAAAATATAGTGAAAAACAGATAAACGAAAATATAAATTATGCTTTAAAATTTAAAGATTCAAAGGAAAATTTAGCAGGTTTTATAATAAGTTGTATCGAAAATAATATAGTAGAAAATAACAGAAAAGCAAAAGAGGAAATTGACAAAAAGGAAAAAGAACAGCTTGCTGATGACCGACAAGCGAAAGAATTTTTTTACGGGAAAACAGAAGATTTTAGTGGAGATTACGAGAAACCTGTCATTATGAAGGATGGAAAAATTATTTCTATGTAAAAAAGAGTGGTTTTTAATAAATGAAGGAGTGAAATAAAATGCCGACTTACGGAAATAAAAAAGATAAAAGGTATGTTTATGGTTTCTTTGAACACAAAATCGGAGACATTGACGAGTTTGGTTGGTACAAAATGTATTACATACCTAATGTTTCATTAACAGAAGACGGTTCTTTGCTTGACCAGATTCGTTATAGTAATTTTTTTGAGAAGAATATTACAAGAAAGGATTTGCACGGCACTAGACAAAGGTTAATCAAAAAAGCAAGAGCATAGGGGAAATTAGGATTAAACGTTAATGATGTGTCTAATGACAAAATAAAATAACGAAAAAACACTCCGTATTTTCTTTTGGAAAATATGAAGTGTTTTTTATTGTTATAATTTATTAGCGGATATTAGTATTAGTAGTTGTTTTTTCTTTTGCATACTTTTTTATAGCAGGGCTTTTTACTAATTTTAACATTGTGTCGGAAATATCAGTATTGAATTGGTAGCAATTTTTAGCAATGTTTTCAATTTGTTTTAAGTTACGGCCAGTATCAATCATTCGTTTTATTGCCGCATTACAACGTTTCTCAACAGTATTATTTGCCGGGTCAATAGAAGCATAGCCTTCGATGAAAGAGTGATAACATTCTTTGTAATAATCATAGCCCCCTCTTCGAGGAATTTCAGGCTCCTTGCCAAGTTCTTTCCAAGTTTGAAGCGACTTCTCAACCGTAGGGAATTTTTCTAAGTGTAATGGGGCTGGCGTAATGGCATCCGAAGCAAGAAATATATCATGAGTGTGTTTCATTGCTGTATTTAAGGCAGAAAAAAGTTCTTCATCATTTGTAGGCAAAAAATTGGTAGATGCAAGAGAACCTTCGCCCATCCTTGCATTTCCGGCAGATAGTTCTTTATCATTATAGGTCAATCTATAGGTATATTCAAAATTACTTAACGGAATAAAAATACCGTCATAGACCGCTTCATCAAATAAACGTTCATCATTTTTCTTTAACGTATTTATTTCAGATAACGCAGATATACCTTTATAAATATGTTTGTCTTCACTGTCATGCAATTTTGAAGTAATTTCAAGCTTTAGTCCGTTAAGTTTTTGTAGATTTTCAATATCTTCAGCAGGGATTGCAGTAAGACATTGCGTTGTTTCATTCCTAGAATTATTCATGTCTTCCGGATGACATGATGATATAAAAGCCATCATGCTTTCCGGAAGTTTACTGTGAGATTCAAGTGCATGAAGTGGAATTGTTTTTTGTTCTTCTTTAGGAAATTCTGCCAAAGCTTCTACACCTTTTGTAAAATCTTTTCCGCAAGGCATAACACAGTAATCTTTCAGGCTATCACCGGGAATAATATCAAGACTGAACCTAGCCGCATTGCCTGTAAAATTTTCAGGTTTACAAATATAGACATATGGCTTTCCATCATAGGTATTAATATCATTTACTGCTGGATGAAGCTTAATATATTCTTTTTCTGCTTCACGGAAGGGCTGAAGATACTTTTTGATTTTTTCAATCTGTTCGCGAGCTTCTTGCTGATACTCTTCAACGGATGGACGAGAGGAATCATCTTTATAGTCCATATTAATGAATTGATAAGCCATGTCATCATTTTTCACGATTTGCCTTAACTGTAAGGTTAATCTATTTTCCAGTGCATCAGCAACACTCATTTTATTACCGAACTCAAAATAGCCAAGGTCTACCCGGAAACTTTCTCCTTCGTTATAGACAAAATCATTAAACTTAAAAGAAATTCGACTTTTTCCATCCGAAATTCTTCTAGTAAACTGGTCATTAAAGAATCTTTTATCCATTTCAGTAAATTTTACAAGAAATTCGTAGGCTCGGTCATCTTTTAGTGTTATATCGCTCAAATAATAATTGTTACTGCCATCTTTTAAAGGCGAATCTGTAAAATCAACATGGACTTCCAAACCCTTAAATAAACCGGAGTCAGAATCATTAACAATCAGATTATCTTTATTATTATGCTGAATAATATTAAAGATTTCAGTACAATCATCAAAATGATTCAATGATGCAAGATGGGAACAAATAACCTCATAAAAGTTAGGATGCTTTCCTTGTTCAACGCCTAAAAGTTCATTAATGGGAGTACCTTCTTTTAATCCGGTATAAAGCTCATTAAATGTTAATTTATAATCAAATTCAACATACGGTTCAGTATAAGTATAATATTTTTTCATTATCCAGTCAGAAATAACCATGTTTCCTTCATCAACCTGTTCAATTTGAACAGGTTCAGGCTGGGGCTGAACTTCATCAGTTTGTTCAATTTTTACCGTTTCCGAAGAAGAAGTGCTGACTTCTGTTACTTTCTCAGTTCCTTCCTTTTGAAGCGTATTAAAGGCTTCGCGGAGTTGTGGGTATTCTTTCATCAAATTTGTAGCACGGCTGATTGCCGTAAGAAGCTTTTGAGGGTCTTCTTCTATTCTTGTGACTTCTTCTTCCGTATATAGGGGAATAATAGAATAGTCCGGCGTGTAGTTAAAGGTCTTCATGCACAAATGAGCAAACATTTTAGCAGAAAGCTTATCTTGCCCCAGTTTTTCAGCGGAAGAAGTAATATCACTGAAAAGGGAATGTTCATATTTTTGAGCGCGGTCAGCTTGCCACCCGGATAAACTCAAGTTTTCACGGCCTATGAAATCAGCCAGCTTTTCAAAATCTTCCTTCGTATGGTGGTCAGGTGTACCGGAAATGTTAGTAATTTCAGCTACATTACCGATATAGCTATCTGCATTATAATAAGTGAGAAGTTCAGCGTTATATTCACCATCATGACCCTTCTGCCAGCTCTCTAAGTATAGAGGACGCGCATCCGGCTTAACTTTTAAACCTAGTGAAATTGCTTCTGTGCTATTTATATAATGCAGATTTTTGGGACTATCTTCCCGAAGATATGCGGCAACTCGCAAAAAATTGGCCTTGCTCATATAGGCAACATTATCGCCTGTGCCGTGAAACGGCCTGCCATAAAAGCCGTTAGGCTCAATACTGCCGTACTTCCGTAGATTTTGCGTAAGCTTGCGTATCATTAAAAAGCGGTCATTAAATATCTGTTCTTTGTTCATCGTTCAGTTCCTCTTCCAGTGACATATATTCTCGGTTTAAATTGGCATCCAGCCTGTCTATAGCGATTTGTTCCTCAATATCAAAACATAATTCGTCAGATATAGACTGTTCAAGCTTTAATTCATTAATCATGACACAACCCCTATCTCTATTAAATAAATAATAAAAGTTTAATAAAAATATATTAAAGTTATAATAATAAATTATTAAAACACAATAATTTATTAACTTTTTAATAAAATGTTATTAAAATTTTATTAAACCACTATAACTATAGTAACATATAAATAATAGGCTGGATTATTATATTTTACGAATCAAATATAGCTGTGGTAAGTAACTGGGGAAGAATGGAAAATAGCTGTTTTAGACCGATTATTGCGTTAAACAGCCTGTGCGCCCCTCTAAGCAGTTTCAGAGTAAAAGGTATATAACTATATGCAAAAGTAAATAGATGGGCCTTAGACGGCTTGTGAGAAGCAAGTTTTTTTCACAATAAAAAAATTAACCTGTTCAACATGAACAGGTACTTTTAGTTTAATAGTGTAGAAAAAAACAACCTGTTCATGTTGAACAGGTTGTTAAACTTTTATCTTATAGTGTACCTTTTTTACTTTATATTAGGCATCCCATCCTTATCCCATACCGAAGGAGCACCGCATTTTGCATCACAGTACCAGAAGAACTTGCCTTTTGTCTTTTTCGATTCAGCTTTTTTCAGAAATCCATCGTTACAACTGGGACACTTGATAATGACAGGCTGATTCTTATTATCCGGGAAGGTCGCACCACATTCGCGGTCTTCGCATCCCCAAAAGATGCCGAACTTTCCTTTTATCTGCCGCAAATTCTTGTGGCAAACTGGACATTCAGCGGTCTTTCCAGTCGAAGCCGATTTCTTTGCCGACATATCCGGCTTCCCTTTTTTATCCGGGAAGGTAGTCTTACAGTCCGGATAGCCGGAGCACCCCCAAAAATAGCCGTTAGTACCTTTCCTGCGCTTCATGGCTTTGCCACAGTTAGGACAAGCAACAACATCCTTATTTGTAGCAATCTGTACGTTTTTGGCACTTTCCAAAAGTCCATTAATGACCATGGTCTGATGCTCAACGAACTTGGAAAGGGATAGCTTGCCATCGGAAATTTCATCAAGTTCCGCTTCCCATAGTGCCGTAGTATCAGGATAGGTAATAACATCCGGCAGGACTTTTATTGCCATCCGGCCTTTTTCTGTAGGTACAAGGAACTTCTTTTCAATGGACACAAACTCAGCTTTTTTTAGAATTTCAATAATCCCGGCTCGTGTTGCTTCCGTGCCAATACCTTTACATTCTTTAAGTTTAGCCGCAAGGTTTTTATCCTTAACGTACTTACCAATTTCTTTCATGGCTTGTAAAAGAGTAGCTTCAGTAAAGCGTTTAGGGGGAGTAGTAACCTTTTCTTTTACTTCGCCTGATTCATAAGCAACATTATCACCTTCAGATACATCCGGCAGGACAGGAGATTCTTCTTCATCCTTCTTGTCCGATTTATCCTTGGCATAAATTTCTTTCCAGCCCAAATCGAGCACGACCTTGCCATTACCGATAAATTCTTCATTAGCGCAGGAAATAACAATTTTAGTAGACTGATAAGTATGAACTGGGAAGAATTGGGCAAGATATGCCTTGGCAACCATTATATAAAGTTTTGCTTCCATATCTGAAAGACTGGAAACATTAGCTTTGACGGTGGTGGGGATTATCGCATGATGTGCGCTAATCTTCTTATCGTTCCATGCCCTTGATACAGTTTTTACGTTAGCTTTTTGGATAAGGTCATCAAGACCATCAATGGAAGAGAGGTTTTTTAGAATAGCCGGGGCATCTTCAAGCTGATTGGTGGGCAGATACTCACAATCCGAGCGTGGATAAGTGGTAAATTTCTTCTCGTATAACGATTGCATTGTATCAAGTACCTGCTGGGGATTAAGACCATATTTCCGGCCAGCTTCAACCTGTAGAGAGGAAAGAGAGTAGGGGAGCCGTTGTCCTTCCTGTTTCTTCTTTTGTTCAACAGACTCAATAATAGCATCACCAGCTAAAGATGCAGTTTGAATCTTGGTTAAAAGCCCCTCGGCCACGGATTTTTTCAAGAGCCGACCTTCTGCATCGGTATCACTCATGTCCTTATCAAATTTCCAAGTGGTAGGAATGAGTCCATTATCATGCTTCCAAACAACATTAGTTACATAATGCGTAGTCGGCTTAAATTTATTAATTTCTTCTTCACGCCGAACAATCAACGCAAGGGTTGGAGTTTGAACACGCCCAACATGAACAGCACCTTCATATCCAGCCCTTTGAGATTGAATCGTATAGGCACGGGATAAATTCATGCCAACGAGCCAATCCGCTTGACTTCGCGCTCTTGCACTATCTCGTAGACCTGTAAAATCATCATTATTCCGTAAGTCTGCAAGTGCGGCTTTTACGGATTTTTCATCCAGTGCATTGAGCAGAATCCGTTTTGTAGGTTTTTTATTATTAAGATATTCCAAGAGTTCATCGACAAGGAGCTGTCCCTCACGGTCAGGGTCCCCGGCATTAACAACATAATCAGCCTTGGAAAGTAAATCTTTGATGACTTTGAACTGGTCTTTTGCATCTTTCTTTACTTTTAGCTTCCACGGTTGAGGAATTATGGGAAGGTCTTCAAGGTTCCATTTCTTATATCGCTCGTCATATTCATCAGGATTAAGCTGTTCGAGAATATGACCAAATTCCCATGTTACAATATCTTCGCCATCATTGACTTCAATGTAGCCATCTTTTTTTGTACATTTACCAAGGTTCTTAGCAATTTCCCGGCCAAGTGACGGTTTTTCTGCAATAAATAAACGCATAACTTAAATCTCCTCTTCTTCATTAGGCCATGGATTATTTTTATTCCACTCCGTTAACGCATCCTTACACCATATTGTCTTATTGTCACAATTTGTACATTCGTACCGATAATATTGACCTTCATATCCATCTAAATTCTTATGGAAAACTAAATCACTTAAATATCTAATATCTGTATTGCCACACTTAGAACACGGAGCTGGTATAGTTAAGTGTTTATACTCTTTAGGATGTTTTTCTTGCCATCTTTTTGCTGAATTAATAAGTTCGTTAAAAAGGAGTGATTTATCTTCGTCTGAAGCATTTAATATAGTGTTTATGATTTCATCCATTGCAAAACACCATCCTTTATCTTATAACACTATATTACATTATACCATACAGGAGCTTTTAAATATTTTATGAATTTGCAAAAACAACCTGTTCAAATTGAACAGGTTTTAATTAAATTTTTGGGATGTGGATTAGTTAACTTACCTAAGCCGCCTATTCGGCGTAAAACACCCCTGTTAGCTCGTTTCCTAAAGTGGTCATTTTTTAAGCCGCCTATTCGGCGTAAAATGATTGTAACTTGTTGCATGAGATTTGTCAATATTTTTAAGCCGCCTATTCGGCGTAAAATAATGCTGATAAAGCCAAGGAAGAAAAATTACTTTTTTAAGCCGCCTATTCGGCGTAAAATGCAAAGCAAGCAGAACTGGCACGGAAAATAGCTTTTTAAGCCGCCTATTCGGCGTAAAATGTAAAGTAAATGAATGATGTAAGAAAATGTGTTTTTTAAGCCGCCTATTCGGCGGTAAACGCTTCCAGTTTTGCAATGTCGTATGTTGGGTTTTTCTAAGCCGCCTATTCGGCGGTAAACGGCGAAGCTGAACGGCATTTGCGGGGATTTTATTTCTAAGCCGCCTATTCGGCGGTAAACCACTATGTGTGGTGGCGGTGAAGGGCATTATATTTCTAAGCCGCCTATTCGGCGGTAAACGCAACGTTACAACAATATCGCACGTTTCTACATTTCTAAGCCGCCTATTCGGCGGTAAACTTTTTTGCTTATGAGAAGAACATAGACCGCCTTTTCTAAGCCGCCTATTCGGCGGTAAACATGTATACAGTAGCAACGTGGTAACGGCTGGATTTCTAAGCCGCCTATTCGGCGGTAAACGCCGACCAGATGCGCACGAAAAAAAATTGGTATTTCTAAGCCGCCTATTCGGCGGTAAACTTAGTAACGGGTAAAACTGATGAATTTGCACTTTTCTAAGCCGCCTATTCGGCGGTAAACAAAAAGAATTTTTATTGCAAAAAGAAATAAAATTTCTAAGCCGCCTATTCGGCGGTAAACAAACTTGAAAGCGTGAAGAAAAAAATTTCAAATTTCTAAGCCGCCTATTCGGCGGTAAACGAACCATGGATAATGTCAATGTTAGTTTTTGCTTTCTAAGCCGCCTATTCGGCGGTAAACGTGGTAACGGCTGGAGGAGATAGACCGCGCGATTTCTAAGCCGCCTATTCGGCGGTAAACCATGGAACGAATGAAACAAGCAATCAGAATTTTTTCTAAGCCGCCTATTCGGCGGTAAACGCTTATCTATCGACACCAGCCGCGCCGTTAATTTTCTAAGCCGCCTATTCGGCGGTAAACCCTCACGCGCTTTTTTGTTTTTTATGCTTAATTTTCTAAGCCGCCTATTCGGCGGTAAACAATCGGAACTCGGAACTCGGAACACAGGGGGATTTCTAAGCCGCCTATTCGGCGGTAAACCAAAAGATGTGGTCATCGAAGAAAATAGCAAATTTCTAAGCCGCCTATTCGGCGGTAAACGTAAACCCCGTAGGGCGCACGTATGCACAACTTTTCTAAGCCGCCTATTCGGCGGTAAACTATTTTTCTGTTTGCAAAGCAGAAAAATAGCATTTCTAAGCCGCCTATTCGGCGGTAAACGGAAAAATTGTTTCTATGTAAGAAGGTAAGCATTTCTAAGCCGCCTATTCGGCGGTAAACTATTTTTCTGTTTGCAAAGCAGAAAAATAGCATTTCTAAGCCGCCTATTCGGCGGTAAACCGGAACGGAGTTCCGAAATTCGCATTATCATGTTTCTAAGCCGCCTATTCGGCGGTAAACTTGCTGATATGGCTTCTTTTTGCGAGTTTACATTTCTAAGCCGCCTATTCGGCGGTAAACAGCAAATTATATAGCTCCTTACTTTATAAATACTGCATCTATGACCATTTTCCTGCTTCTACCCAAAATTTTTCTCCTATTTGTGAAGCCTTATTCTACAAGGAGTCCCGGATAGGGCTAAAATTTTGGGTAAAAAATAGCCGTAAGGCAGGCGTATAGAAATTTTTATGGTATATTAGCGAAAAGTGGATTTTTGCTTATTAGCGATACATCGTTGTTCTTCCATGACGATATTAGAAGCGACTTCTAAACGAGCATCAGGAACAGCATGAGTGAAAATACGGGGGCTTTTTTT
>AUXO016687119.1_pt1 | contig 58719 bp, 51 predicted proteins | sample 768731 | NCBI WGS metagenome assembly AUXO01 (sample SAMN02715735, study PRJNA202380) | gut metagenome | biome: sheep rumen | host: Ovis aries | place: New Zealand: Palmerston North
TTGTAAGTGTGACAATAACCCAGAGTCATTGAAACAAGAAGCTCCGACTTCAAGAATGAATTTATTTCATTTGGGGACAATTTTTCTTGCTATGAAGTTCTAAGTCGTGGTAGTTCACTAAAAATCTAACAAAACTTCCTAAAATTATACCTACTAAAGAAATACAAAAATACCAAAAGCTGTAAATAATTGCTGAATCATTGTAATAAATAAATACCGATGGAATAAAAAGTAAGCTTATAACAAATGGATAAAGATGTTTAAATCTAAAACAAGACAATCCTCCAAAAAGTAGTGAAATAAAAAGAGTCCCAGCAATTATAAGAAACACAAGACCCATTGCATCAGTAGGTCCTGCAAAAAGAGGCAATATATAAAAAAGTAAAAATTGCAAAACAAAAAGAATTATTTCTTTCTTTAATTTTTTCATAAAATCTCCTCCATTTTAAATAAAAAATTAAAAATTTCATAATATATTATATGAATTATTTCAAAGGAGGAAACTTTTATGGGATTAAGACTAAAAAAATACGGTAAAACATATGACCTTTCAGTAAAAATTGCAAGATATGGAAATGGAAGTCTTGCAATTGTTTTAAAAGAAGGTTGGGAAACATTTTCAAATTTAACAGTAAATCTTGAAGCATATGATGTTACCCCTGAAGATTCTTTTGCAGCATTCGTAGATGCTGAAGGACTTGGTTTTGATATTGTTGTAAACTTTATCAAAGAAAATAATCTAGGAACCTTTACAGGAAGAGGATTGGAAGCTGGAGATATAGTTTTTCCTGAAGTTTTATTCAATAAAGAAAAACTAAAAGAACTTGACACTGAAGGTTTTGAAGAATATGAAGCATATGCTGAAGCTTTGGCTTTCGTTAAAAGTTAAGGAGGATTAAATTTATGAGTCGAAGCGAACTTCACGACTGGGAATGTAGTATTGAAAAACTTGGCGGTAAAAATTCTAAAGAACTTTTAGAAATTGCCAAAGATATTTACAAAACAGCTTTTGTACGTGGTCAAAATAGTAAAGAAGTTGATTTTGAAAGTCTAATCCAAGAAATAAAAAATATAGACTCTTCAAACACTGAAAGTTCTATTGTAGATGAATGTGTCAAAATTGTTGAAAAATACAATTATTAACAATAAAAATAAGAGGGAATGTTTCCCTCTTATTTTTGTGACTATATTTAATTTTTAATCTGTAAAACCGTGTCTGCTATTAATTGAATTAATAGCAAACTTTTCTACTGACATATTTCTAAGTCCGAGGAAGTCGGCTTTTAACATTCCAAGCTCTTCAAGCTCAGGACCCTGGAAAGCTGCCACTCTAACTTTCTTACCCTTCTCTTCTTTATCATCCATAAGGACTTCAGGAACTGTATCCCTTATAGGGTCGTTAGAAATGATAACTCCACAAGCGTGAATACTCTTCTGACGAGACAATCCTTCAAGTTTCTGAGCAACGTCTACAATTTCTCTAGCGTTTGAATCAGAATCATAGATTGCTTTGAAGTCAGGAGAAACTTCCATAGCCTTAGCAAGTGTCATATGAGGTTCTCCAGGAACACTCTTAGCTAATTTATCAATCATCATAGTGTCTTTTTCAAGAACACGTCCGACATCTCTGATAATATTTCTTGCTGCCATTGTTCCAAAAGTGATGATGTGAGATACGTGGTCTTCGCCATACTTTTCTCTTACATAATTAAGTACATCTTCTCTTCTAGAATCTTCAAAGTCCATATCAATATCTGGAGGACTAATTCTCTCAGGATTAATGAAACGTTCAAAGATTAGACCATATGGAATAGGGTCTAACTCAGTAATCCTAAGACAATAGCAAGCAAGACTGCCAACACAAGAACCACGTCCTGGACCTACATAAATACCGTTATGCTTAGCCCAAAGTACATAATCCTGAACAATAAGGAAGTAGCCTGTAAAACCAGTACCCTCAATGAGTTTCATCTCATATTTAAGTCTATCCTTATATTCATCAGACTCATACTGAGGCTTTCCTTCGAATCTCTTCTTAAATCCTTCCCAGCAAAGATGCTCAAAATAGGATTCAATAGTATATCCTTCAGGAACGTCAAATGTAGGCATATTCATATGACCAAGACTGAATCTAAAGTTACACTTGTCGACAATTTCAAGGGTATTTGATATAAGTTCTGGCATATCAGCAAAAAGCTCTTCAAACTCATCAGCAGTATGAATATAATATCCATCTCCATCAAAAGTCATTCTATCTGTATCAGACATTTTTTTCTTAGTTCCAATACAAAGAAGAATTTCGTGAGCATACTCATCATCTTTGTTAGTATAATGAGCATCGATAGCACCAACCATCTTAATATCATTTACTTCAGCAATATCAATAAGAACATTGTTTACAGCTTCTTCTTCAGGTCCCATATGATGGTTCTGAATTTCGATGTAATAATCATCACCGAAAATTCCCTGTAAAATTTCTGCTGTTTCCATAGCTCCTTCGGTATTACCAGCAAGAATCTCTTGACCGAGTTCTCCACCTATACAAGCACTTGTACAGATAAGACCTTCGTGATATCTCTCAAGCATATCATAAGATACGTGTGGCTTCTTATAGAAGTTAGTTTCAGCTTCGGAAATAATCTTGCAGACATTTTTCCAACCCTGCTCATTTTTTACAATAAGCATTAAGTGACAACCATCTTTATGACCATCTCTTGTTTCGCAATAAGCTTCATAACCAAGAACAGGTTTCTTAAAGACAGCATCCATAGCCTTAAAATGAGCAAGTACTCCAAACATAACACCGTGGTCAGAAAGACCAGTACATCCTTCAGATTTTGCAGCAATATTCTTGATTTTATTGGCTCCATCAAGAAGAGAATACTCAGAGTGAAGATGATAATCCAAATAACGGATGAGAGTAAAATGCATATCTCCCATTTCATCTTTCTTAATATATCCTCTTTTTTCAGGAATCAAATCAAAAGTCTTCTTCAAATCATCAGGAATAGGTTCTGTAAAAAGTACCTTTGAGGCATCATCCATATCTGTTACAACCATATTTCCATCCTTAGCTGTAACTCTAACTGTCTTAGTGTCATAGTCTTTGAATGAATTATCAATATTTATTTGATACACTTTTAATTCCTCCTGCAATATTTAGTTTGCTATGTTTTATTATATGAATGAAAAACATTTATTACAACCTCTCATTTTTAATTTTTCAAAATTCTTAAAAAAGAGTTTAAAATATGATATAATAAAATAGAAAAAATATTATGACATATAATAAAAAATAGAGAATACTTTTAGGAGGAAAAACAAATATGCTAATAGATGACAACTATATGTTTTCTCAAGCAAATGAAATGATATCTCCAGAAAATACAGATGAACATAAACTTAAAATTAAAGCTACTTTTATGGAAGCTTTAATAAATTTCTTAACAGTTTATGCTGAAAGCGAACTTTCATCTGATATAGAAATTAACCTGCCACTTGTTTCTCTGTATATAAACAGTCAAGAATTCGAGAATGTATTATGTTCATATGTAAAAAACATTGATGACATTTACAAAATTCTTGAAATGGAAACCCTTATAGGACTTCCTATTTGGAGATTTCTAAAGATAAATGATTTTCTAAAAAATTCTTTGGAGAAAAACTATGAAAATACTCTGAAAGAAAATAATAAATATATCAGAGAAAATTATCCTTGCAAGAGATGTATTTTCTTTAGAGAAATGGATACTCCTTTTGGTTATTTATCAGAATGTAAATTTGACGAATGGAAAAGAGCAAATTCTGTTGAATGGTCTGAAATAAAAAATTGTAAAAATCTAATTGATTTAGATACAGATATTGAAAAATTCAAATCAAAAGGATATACATATCGAAGAATATTATCTTACAGAGATGAACTTCAAAGAAGAATTGATAAAGAAGATTTAAAATCTTTAGATAAGTATAAAGTCACATTGGAAGACATTAAAGATAGCGAAGTATCTCTTAAGAAACTATCGAAAGAAGAAGCAGAAGAACAAATCTGGAAAGATTTTGGATATGCTATGAAGAATAAAAGAACTAGTTCAGATAGGAAAAAAGAGTATAGAAAAGCTATTATTTTATCATCTTTTGTAGAATTTGTTGATTTGTATATTAAGACAGAAATTGGTTCAGGATATAAAGTAAATCTATATGAAGTATTAAAATATATTGAACATATGGATTTCGATTTCGAATCAAAAGAAGAAGTTTTAAAAATTATCGAAGACAAACTTGTTAACGATAAGCTAAAAATTAATAATTTTATCGAAAGAGATATTGAAAATTAAATATTTTTGAGATAAACTCTAATTATTAGAGAGACAATCTCAATAAATCCTGCAGGATAGGGCTCGTGGAAACACGAGTCTTATTTTTTTATTAAAATATATTTTAGTAAAGTTTCAATAATTTGTTGAAGAACAATTTATTAAATGTAGAACAAAAATTTTTACGAAGTTTTCAAATGCATCAAAATATAGAGCAGGCCCGATATTGAAAAAAAATAAAAATATATTTATGATTACATCACATTCAAAAACATAAAAAAAAGGACTTCAGGTGCGAACTGAAATCCTTTAGAAATTATGTAAGCAACAGCACTTGCTTGACATACATAAATAGTATAACTATATTTTATGAATTTGTCAACCTTTTTGCTGTTTTAGCAGAAAGGTTTTTTTATTTTCTAAATTCAATATTGAGAGAGGTAAGGACAATATCTGACAATGCTAAGAGCCTCTATAAATAATTCGCATAGTGTGGCTCGCTTAAACATAAAAGAAGCTCGTTGGATATAATTCTCTCAATTATATCTTGCGTAAGTGGGGGAGGAAATCGCTGGACCCACAATAAAAACTCATCGGATATGGGGGATGAAATAGCTACAAAGGGATTGCAAACGTTTGATTGTCGGGGCTATTGACAAGAGTTTGTATGTAATTTGAAATAATTACAAGTCTTGAGAGTAATCCACAAAATACGGAAACCTTAATTTGACGGATTAATAATGACTTTTTCTAGTTTTCGCTAGGGAAAGTCTGTCCAAAAAGCCATTTTCCTTATTTTCTGGATTAAAAAATAAAACTGTAAAGAAATTATTTATTTTCTTCTGTATCTTTGATATCTTTTACAAACTCATAAGTTTTATCAAAAATGTTACCATCTACAACCCATTTATCATTTAAGTTTGGAGTTCCATCAGGATTTCTTGAACAAACAATAAAATCACCAAAAAAGTGATTGGAAACAGAATTCTCTGAATTAACATTTAATGTTGTACCATACTTAGTTCTAATCTTTAGTTTATATATTTTAGGTATTCTTTGAGCAAACTTCAAAGAATTACTTTTAATAGATGAAACTTCCTGCCAATTCATAATTAAATCATTATCAATAATTTTACCTCTTTCATTTAAAGTATCTAAATTTATAGGTGTCCCATCAGCAAAACGATAAGAACGCATAAGAGTTGGTAAATCTATAAGCCAAATTTCATTCATAAGTCCTCTCATTATTACCTTTTCGGTATCATTAGTAGTATAATGAGCATCTTCTAAATGATTATAAATTTCTATATCATTAGGAGGAATACAACATTTGATGTTGTAATGCTTTTTCCTACAAAGTTTATAAAGATTTGGGTCATTAATATCTATCATAAAAATCTCCTCAAAAATAAAATTTATATATCATAATATGCTTTTTAAACTCTAAAATTATAACTATTAGTACAAAAAAAAGAGAGGCAATAAACCTCTCTTAATTTTTACCAGCTCATTTCAAAGACATATTTGCCATCAGCTTCATCATAAGCTTTTATAAATCTGTCTTTAATCGCTTCAATATCATAATGTTCTTTTCTATAATAATGAACATTACCATATTCATCCATCTCCTTTTTATCAAAACCTTCAGATTTCGCATAACAAGGAGAAATCTCAACAAAATGAGTGCTGTAAAGATATTTATCTAAAAGCTGAACCATTTCGTTTTTTGAAAACGCAAAAAACTGAGTATTTGTTTTCTTAAAAAATTCTTTTGAAAACATCCATCCCTGACAATAACAAACAGTATCAACAGGAATAACATTACAAGTAGTTCCACAAGATTTGAAATTACTTATGTAATCCTTAAAAGTATTTTTCATATAAGAATAATACTTATAAGTCCTATGAGACCTTTCGTTTTTATCAAAAAACAAATAAATCATTTCGTGGTCTTTTCCATCGGAAAAAGTATCCTCTAAATACTTTTTAGAAAACTCATTAAAAAGTTCTTGAGATTCTTCACTGCCAGAAAAATAACCTGGAGTCTTTTTTATCTCAGCCCAAGCCTTATCAATCTCTGCAACTTCTTCTTTATTTCCTGAATAGTATTTAGCTGGAACAACTTTAACACCTTCAATAATTTTAAATAAATGCATAGTGGCACTCATTCTTATTTCCTCCTAATATAAGTAATAAAATATATTTATATAACAATTATATACAATAGCTTGTAATTTAATTTTTAAATGTTATAATAAATATCAGAAAAATAAATTAAAAAAGGAGATTCTTATGCCAGCTTTATATAAATCAGAACCAACGAAGGAAGAACTTCAGAAAGATAAAATGAATAGATATGAATATGCAACCTACATAATGTTAGGAAGCTATTTCAAGAAGTCAAAAATAACTTCAGCTCCAGTTGAAACAAGATGGAAGCTAAACTATTCAGAAATAAATCCAAATAAGCAATGTGATTTAGAAGAGATTGTTATTGATGCAGTAGATAATCATCTTCTTCCAAAGCTTAGCAAAATTAAAAATATGGAAGAAAAGGAAGTTTTTCTTCAGCCAAGAACTAAAGAAGATGGTACACATTATCTAAGGTTCTATGGAGATGATTTTGACTTTATGTTAAGTCTAAAGGCTGTATTTAAGCCAGAACTTGGAAAAGAAGTTCTTTATATGAACTTTGAATATAAGATAATTGATGGTGTAAACTATTCTGTTGAAAAAGATAACAATACAAAAAAGAAACCAACAGATAAGACAAAAAAGCCTACAAATAAGAAAAAAACTACAAAAAAACAATAAACTAAAATAAGAGAGTAAAACTCTCTTATTTTTTTGCAAATATATAAGCATTTAAAAACTTGATACAATCCTTTTTATATGCTAATCTAAAAAATAATAAATAATTTTAAGAGGATATAACTATGCCTAAAAAAGACAGAAGAGCAAAAAGAGAAAGAAGAAAACAAGATATTATGAATAAACAATTATTCCAAAATATCCCAAAAGAAGAATCTGAAATTTCAAATAATATTCCAGAAGAAAATGAAAATTTAATAGAAAATACAGAAGCTTCTTTAGTAGAAGAAATAGATACACAAGAAAATAATATAAAAGATACATATAACACTGAAGAATCTACAATAAATGAAATAAAAGAAGATAATTCCTCTGAAAAAATAGAACCTAAAAAACAAAAAATAAGGAAAAGCAAAAAAGAAAGAGGAATGACTCCTGAACAAATTGAGTTAAAAAGAACTTTATCTGCAGTTCAGACAGAAAAACAACATTTAACACAGCAAAATAAAGACCTTGCAGAGTTAATCTCTTCTAAAACAAGTGAATTTGCTGAAAGAGAAGCTTTAATAAAGGAAAAAGAAGATAATCTTGAGAAAAAAGAAAAAGAAAGAAAAGATATTCACTCATCAAAAATGGAAGAACTAGAAAAAGATTATCAAGATAAGATGACTTCTCTTAAAAAAGATTATTCAGATAAAACAGAGACGTTAGAAACTTCTTATAAGAAAAAATCAGAAAAACTTGAAGAAGACTTCTATACAAAAAGCAAGAATTTAGACAGATATTTTAAATATCTAGAAGAAATGAAACTTGAAGAATTTGATAAAAGAGAAAAAGAAGTAAAAGAAGTAGAAGAAAAAACACTTTCTAAATTAGAGGCAAAAGTTCAAAAAACAATAAAAGATTTGGAAAATAAAACAGAAGAAACAGACTTAGAGATAAAAAATAAAAAAGAACTTCTTCAAAATTATATTTCTGAAGAAGAAGAAAAGTTAGAAAAGAAAAGAAGAGAAACCGAAGAATATAGAGACTTTATTACAAAGAAAGTAGACGAACAAATAGAAGACAAAAGACAAGCATTTATAGACGAAATGATTTATCTTGATTCTGATTATAGAGAAGAGATGGATAGAAGAAACTGGGAAGTTTCTTTAAGAGAAAAAGCTTTTGAACAAAAAGCAAAGGAAAAAGAAGCCCAAATATTAAAGTCTGTAAATGAATATTCCGAAAATGTTGATAGATTTAATAAAGAAGTAGAAGAATTTAATAATGATAAAGTTAAATTCTTAAATCAACATCACTGGCTACATATACTTTGTAGAAAAATAAAATCAAATCTATATGCAACTATAATAGGAATGATAGCAGTTATTACACTGCTTTTCTTAGTAGCTTATTCAAATGAATACAGAATGTTTAAATCAGATTTTATCGCATCTGCTGTAAACAAGTTCGTAAAAAGCAGTGTAAATTCAGCAGATTATGAATTCGAACTTGATACAAGTAATTCTGTACTAACAAAATTCACCACACTAAATGGACTTTCAATAGATATAAACACTATGAAAAATAAGACGTTTAGTGAAGATTACGATAAAATCATATTTAATACAGGAGAAAATAACTACGTATATGAAAGATATTATAAAAATAAGTATATGGTTTTGAAATCTGCCCTATTTGAACAATACGTAGAATTTGATAATATTGAAAATAATGGACTTTCGTTTAGAGAAGATGAATTTAATACAAATCTATTTGATGTATTAAAGAAATCTTTAGCAAAATCAAATAACAAATACACAAGTGTAGCTAAAATAAATGTAAAAGGAACAATGAGCTTCCTAGACTTTTTAAATAATTCATTTTTCTCTGTTGGAAATTACGAATATTTCTATACAATAGAAAACGAAGATGTAGATTTGGCTAAGAATATGCTATCATCTGTATTAAACAGTGAAAACTATAAAGATTTTATCAAAGAAGAAGATTTAATAGCAGCTAATTTAAAAGAAACAAATGATTTAAAAGACTTAGAATCAATTGTTCAGGGATTAATTAACAATACAGTTTCAAGTAAAAACGTAATAGATTTAAAGATTTCTGAAGATAAAAAGTTATCGGATATAACAATTACAATGAATATCGAATATAGAGATGGAACAATGGCAAGTAGTGTTCCAATGAAATTAACACTTAGATGTAATTTGGAAGAAATAAATGAAGATACAACACTTAGAAATCCTAAATTCGAAATTAATCCTGTTAAATTCGAAAATATGATAAAGAAGTAAAAAAGCAAACAAAAAAGAGACTTTAGAAAACTAAGGTCTCTTTTTTAATATGCTTTAATCATAAAAATGATTGAAATTTATCAAATTCATAGGCTGGCAATTAGAAGTCCAACCGTTCAACTCATATATAGAGTTTCAGTCAAATATTCTTATCTTTAAGATTTAATCTTTATAAATAGTTCTAAGTATTGTTTCGGCTCAACCTTGATTCAGTGCTCATATCGAAATATAAGCATTCAATCAAGGTCCCGAAAATAAAAGACCTCAAATACAAAGAAACAAAATCTTTAACAAGAACATTTACTTACTTTTTCGCAATGTATAAATCTAAAAAGAAAGTGATTTAAAAATCTATCAGTCTTTAAGATACAGCACATTGAAACAAATAAGTTTCTTGAGTAATGTTCCTCACAAAAATTTGTTTATAATTAATTATATATTATTGTTAATAAAATATAACAAAAAATTATTTTTTTGAAAAAAATATAAAAAAGACTACCTTATCTGGTAGTCTTTTTTAATTACATAATTTCATTGATGACCTTCATTGCAATATCAACAGCTTTTTCTAAGTCTTTTACAGTGTAAATATCATTTACAGCATCGATTTTATCTACAAGCTGTTCATAATATCCAATATTTTCACCATCTTTATCAACTGTTGTTACAATAAATTCAGGTTCAGAATCTGAATAAAAAATAGAGAAAATTTCATCTCCCATATCTTTATAATGACCAAAGAATATATTAGGGTTATCACAATATAAAGTATCCTCATTAAAATCCTTAATTTTTTCCATTTCGGTTACTTTATTCCCAATCCTTGTTACAAGAGCTTCTTCAAGTTCTCTAAGTGTCATAAAAATTCCTCCTTTATCAAAATCTCTATATATTATATGCAATTGATACAAAAAAAAGAAGAAAGAAATTAATCTTTCTCCTCTTTTTTTATATTTTGTTTTTCTTTCATAAATTTATTTGAATGAATAGAAACTTCTGTTTTATAAATTTCAGTATTTTCGCCTATTTTAGCCTTTTTTATAATTCTAATTTTATTTCCCTGAAGATTCTTATATTTGTCAATAAAAACATTTTGATAGAAAGAATCCTTTGGTTTAAGAATGACTTCAGAAGTCACATCTTCTACATTTTCAACAGGAAGTTTATACCATTTATCATCTTTTAAAATTTCAACCTCATAATCTCTTGTTATAGCAATATTTTCATTTAAATTATTTTCAATAAAAATACCTATAAAAGAACTCTTGAAATGGTATTTGTTCTTATCAGCTCCATAAATGACTCTAGGGTTTTTGATGATATCCTCATCTGAATAAGAAGATTCTTCGTCATAATTAATATCTATCTTTTGTTTTCCATCAATAAACATTGCATAGAAAAATATAAAAATAAGCAAAAATATAATAATGTAATACATAAAAAACCTTCCTTTTTCGTATACTATATAAATAAATTATAGATTTTTTTTTCTATTACGTCAACAATATTATGTATAAGAAAAAAGGAAAGGAGTTCCTTATATGGAAATAAAGGAAATAAGCTTAATAAAAGAATTAGCAAGAATTGATGATTTAAAAGAATTATCTAATTTAGAAAATTTATTAGAAAAAAACGAGAAAATGTTTAAAAATGCTTTTAACAGTGAAAATGAAGAATCTAAAGAACGCTTAGAAATAGCAAAAAAGAAAATAGAAGAAATTTTAGAAAAAGAAAACGAATTAGACCTTGAAGAACCATTAAATGGTTTTATAAAACAAAGATTTGAAAAATTTCAAAAAGCAAAAGACGATTTTGCAAGTGCTTGTTTTGAAGTTCTAATTCCTTTTGATAAATATGAGATAGATGAAAGTAAAATTTTCGATAGTAATGCTCTAGATAAGAAAGATATTTCATTTGAAGGAATAATGATAGATAATGAATCAATACAGCTTGTGAAAGAAGAATTTAAAAGAAATCAAATATCTATTGAAAATAAAGAAAAAGAAGAGATGCATATAACTAAAAAATTTAGAAAAAATAAAGAAGAACCTCTTATTTTTAATAACGATGACCTTGGTAAAGAACAAAAAATTGAAATATCAAAATATGGAGAACTAGTAAAAGAAAATGTAAAACTTGCTGATGGTTCAATAAAAAATAAAGTGCTTGCAAATCAAGGTTTATTAGTATCAAAAATAGATGGAAAAGATGCTCCAGAAAATACACATATAACTGTTTCAAACAATAAAGAAAAAATGATTGTAAATGTAAATGGAAAAGATAAAAAAGTTCAAATAGGAGCACCTGTTGAAACAAAAGATTGTGATTTTAATAAAGATTTTAATTTAACACTTACAGGAAAAACTGCAGTATTTGATTTAAAATCAAACGCATTTTTTAAATATGAAGACAGGGAAGAGCTTTTAAGAAAAAAAATAATAGAAACAATTGAAAACTTAAATGAAACTAGAGTATCTTTAGAAGTATAAAGGAAGACTTCACATCTTCCTTTTTTCTTGTATTTTTTTATAAAAAATGATATCTTATAACAAGATTATAATAAGGAGATTTTTTATGAATTTAGACGCATTAGATATAACAAGTGCAAAGAAAAAGCAATTTGCACAAAAAGGTATAAGAACTGTAGAAGATTTACTTAGATTTTTACCAAGAGATTACAATGACTTTAGAAATCCAAAACTCGTAAAAGATATGAGAGTTAATGAGATGGAAAGTTTTATAATTAGGGTAAATAAAATTGATATTTACCCCAAAATGATAAGAGTTACTGGAGTAGATGCTATTGGATGGAAAATGACAGTTGTATTTTTTCATTCTCAGTATGTAACTAAACTCCTTAAAACTGGACACGAATATATTTTCTGTGGAAAAATAACAGTTCCTGAAGGATATAGTTTTAAACAGTGCATAAATCCAATGTTTTCTGAAGAAATCAGTAAATATAAAAAGATTTTACCTGTTTATTCCAAAATTCAAGGAATGAGTGATGATTATTTATTACAGAAAATAAATAGAGCTATTTCATCTTCAACAACAAAAGAATATTTAACAACTGATATTATCTCAAGATTTGGACTTATGAGAAATTTTGAGATGGAAAGAGCTATTCATCAGCCAAAAACATTAGAAGAAATAGAAGAAGCAAAAAAAAGACTTGCTTTTGACGAACTCTTCCAATTTAGTCTCCTTACAAGCAATGAATATAAAGAAGAGGATAAGTCTTGTAAATTTAAGTTTACAGATGGTAAGTATGTAGAAGAATTTAAAAAACTTCTTCCATATGAACTTACTCAAGGAGAAAATTCCCAGCAATCGGTAACAGATGAAATTTTAAAGAAAATGTCAGAGGGAATAAGAACAAACTCTTTAATTCAAGGAGATGTTTCTTGTGGAAAAACAAACGTAGCTATTATCCTTATGCTTGCAATGGTTGGAAGTGGCTATCAAGCAGCTTTGATGGCTCCAACAACAGTTCTTGCTTTCCAGCATTACAATGAAATTTCTGAAATGCTTGGAAAAATTGGAATTAAATGTGCCTTCCTTGGTGGTAAAATGCCAGCAAAAGTAAAAAGAAAGACACTTGCAGACATTAAATCTGGAGAAGCAAAAGTAGTTATAGGAACTCACGCAGTAATTGCAAAAGATGTTGAATTCAATAATCTTGCCATTGCAATTGTCGACGAAGAGCACCGTTTCGGTGTTGTTCAGAGAAGACTTCTTGAAAAAAAAGCTAAAGAAGGAATTCACTCTATAACAATGAGTGCAACTCCTATCCCTAGAAGTTTAGCCCTAACAATATATGGAAGTTTTGTGGATGTCTATACTATAAAGAAAATGCCTGGCGGCAGAAAGCCTGTTATAACAAAAGGCGAAAGAGATACTAAAAAAGCATATGAATTTATGTATGATGAGATAAAGAAAGGACATCAATGCTATGTTATTTGTCCTTTAATTGAAGAATCTGAAAGTGAAAAAATGGCTTCAGTTCAGTCAACAGAAGAAGAACTTGCAGAACTTAAAGATTATTTCAAAAAATATCCAGAAGTTAGAATTTGTGAAATCAATGGAAAAATGAAACAACCTGAAATTGACGATATGATTCTAAGATTTAAAAATCACGAATTTGATATTATTGTATCAACAACAATTATTGAGGTTGGAGTAAATGTACCAAATGCAACAGTCATATTAATTAGAAATGCTGAAAGATTTGGACTTGCTCAGCTTCATCAGCTTAGAGGACGTGTAGGTCGTGGGTCAGACCAGGCTTATTGTATATTACAAACTCCTTTTGAGTCAGAAAGAGTCCATATTATGGAATCTACAACAGACGGATTTGTAATTGCAACAGAAGATTTAAAATTAAGAGGTATGGGTGATTTCATAGGAACAAGACAAACAGGAGATAACAAAGCTGTTATGTTAATGCTTGCAGAACCAGAATTATACGAAGAGATTAAAGAAATCACAAATAATATAGTAAAAGATGATAAACTCTTAGCTCATTATCAACCATTAATTGACGCATATAATGTAACAATGGGAGATGAAGAAGAAGAGGAGATTTAATCTTATGAAAAATAAAATAAAAATCTTGTTAACACTCTTTATTGTGGCAATTATCTTTATCTTTTTATATAACATTGCGTATTTTTTCTATATAGAAAAACAAAATAGAGATTATACAATGGAAGAATATGAATATTCAGAAAGTGATTTAGAAAGATTTAAAGACAGCTCTAATTATAAAAAAATAGACAAAATAACAAATACAAAAACTACAAATTCTGATGATAAAATTTATATAAATGGTGAAGATATGAGTGATTTCTATAATGAAATTAACAAAATTAAGAATAAATGATAAAAAGAAGGATGAAAATCCTTCTTTTTATTTTAAAAACTATGAAATATTTCGAGCTAAGAACAATATAATATAAAGATATATTATTTCATAAGGAGGAATAACTATGTACGAAAACCTAAAAGGAAAATGTATCTCCTTTGAAGGAGGCGAAGGCGCTGGTAAAGGAACTCTTATTAGGAATCTTCTCAAGGTTATGAATGAAAACAACATTGATTATCTTCAGACAAGAGAACCTGGCGGAGTAAAGATTTCAGAGCAGATTAGAGAAGTTATTGTAAACAAAGAAAATACTTCTATGTGTTATGAAACAGAAGCTCTTCTTTACGCTGCAGCAAGAGCTCAGCTTATGACAGATGTAATCTTTCCTGCTCAGAAAGAAGGAAAGACAATTTTTCTGGATAGGTTTGTTGATTCAAGTTATGTGTATCAGGGCGTAGCAAGGGGATTGGGAATTGATAAAGTTGCAGAAATTAATAGTTTCGCAACAAAAGGTTTTCTTCCTGACAAAACAATTATCCTTGATATCGAGCCTGAGCTTGGATTATCACGAATCTTTTCTAACAATAGGGAAACTAATCGCTTAGATATGGAGTCTATAGAATTCCATAAGAAGATTAGAGAAGGTTATCATATCTTAAAAAATATGTATCCAGACAGAATCGTTCTTATCGATGCGAGCAAGTCTCCTGAAGAAGTCTTAGAAGATGTACTTAAGGTTCTTAGAGAAATCTAAGAACCTTGTACTAAAAGGAGGAACATATGACAGGTTCAACGCATAAAATAGGAGGTTTTACTTTCAGCCTTTTGTTTTTATGGATAAATGCTTATCTGCAAATATTGCCGATAGCATTTATAAGTATTTACACTCCATTTTTTATGATAGGTTGTATACTTGGAGCATTATTTCCTGATATCGACCATCCAAAATCAACAATATCTAGATATCTTTGGCCAATTGCTTGGCCTATATGGTTAACACAAAAGATAATAAGGGCTATTTTTAAAAAGAAAAAGACTCAGTTTGCAAAAAATGTATGTTCTACAGTAGGACACAGAGGGATTGCTCACTGGATGACAATAGCAGCAGCTTATATGTTTTTAATTTTGTGTTTGCTAGTCTATATAAGAGGTTATATAACTCTAGATATTACATTTTCAATCATCTCATTTTTCTTAATAGGAACAGCAGTTGGAAATGTAAGTCACGTTGTTTTAGATTTATTCAATGAAACAGGATTACCACTTTTTGCTCCATTCTCATTTAAAAGAATACACCTTGCAAAAGTAAAAACTGGAACAAGAAAAAGTAAAAGAACAATATTTACAACAAGTCCATCAGAAAATGTATTTATAATAATTCTTTTGGTAATAACAGTTGTTCTAATCTTTTTAAATTTAAAAACAGCAAATATTGTACCACAGGATATGATTAATACATATCTTCCATAATAAAAAGGAGCTTTAAAAGCTCCTTTTTATTTTTTAATAACAAAACTATTTACAATAAATTCATTATCTTCATCAATATCTAAAGATTTTGAAGTTATATCAGATATAGAAACAACTTTCTCAAAACAAAATCTATTATTTAAAAGTGTCTTAATTTTAGTCTTTAAGACTTCATCTCCATCCATACTAACAAGTCTTTCAATATCTTTTCTATTAAAGAAAATCTCATTAAAATCAATACTCTTATCTGTTGATTCATAAAATTCCTTACAAATATCAACAATCTTTTCAATCTGATAAAAATCATCTTGTTCAAGTTTAATATTCATAAACTCTTCATCAAGATAATCATTTTTAGTTCCTACAATATTGTAATAATTAACAATTTCTTCTCCAGAAATCATAATTGTAGAATTATCAACTTCTGCAATTATCCCAAGATTTTTCAAAAGAACAGAAAGCTGTTGCAAAAATTCTTCAGAATAACCATCTTTAAAAATAGACCTATCAGATGAAAAGAAATTAATATCAAAAAAGCCTCTAATAAAAGATTCTTGTATTTCTTTATTTCCTTCTAAAATTACATCTGGAATATTATCTTTGTTTAGATTGAATTTAGCAATAAATTCTTCTGGAATATAAAGAGTATATTTATCTTCTAAGAATTTTGTTTCAAAATATCTATAAAAATATTCAGAAATATAATTTGTTACACTATTCTTTTCAAGTTCAAAAGTAGCTCCTACATAACAAATATTCAAAGAATATAAAAGTCCAAGAAGATAAGAAAGTTTCTTATCAACAAAAGAATCTTCTTCTGAAAAAGAATTAGTATTAACCTCGGAAATAATAGTATCATCAATTTTTAAATCTGAAACTTTCTTAAAAAGAATTTCTCCAGAATTTCCAAGAGTTCTAATAAATAAATCATCATCAACAGAGATGACATTGCCAAGTTCAGTTAAAATTTCTCTACAAGAAGTCTTTTTAAGAATTCCTTCTGAGATATCTTTATAACCATCACTTGTTAGTAAATAATACCTACTCATACAATACCTCTATTTTATATATTTTTATATAAAGTATTATAGAATAAAAAGAATAAATTTCAAGTAATAAAAGAAAAATTTCTGAGTTTAAAAGGAGTTTATAAATGAGTGAAAACAATTTAGAAAATAACACAAATATCATAAATGATGACGAAGAAGATATGCTTATGTCAATTTTAGAAAGCGAAGAAGACGAAATAAGCTTAAAATCAATTAATCCATTAGAAAAAATGGATATATATCAAATGCATTATATGGAAGACAAGCATTGGTATTTTAAATATAAAAATGAAATACTAGAAGCTCTTATAAAAAAAGTAGTAACAAAAGAAGATGCAGATATTTTAGACATTGGAGTAGGAACAGGAACTATATCCAAAGTAATTGATTCTTTAGGAAATGCTATCCATATAGAAAAAAATGCAGAAATCATAAAATATAACAACAAAGTAAATCCTGAACTAAATATAGAAAATGCCGAAGTTCCTTGGAATATATCTTGTATAGAAAATAAAAAATTCGACTATATATTCCTTATAAATATCTTTGAATATATAGATAACCATAGATGGATTCTAGATGTTTTAAAAGCTTATTTAAAAGAAGATGGTAAATTTATAATAGCAACACTTTCAAATTCTTCTATGATAGGTGAAAACGATAAAGCATATGGAGTTACAAAAAAATTCTCAATGCAAGAAATAAAAGAATTATTAACTCAGGAACTTTTAATATCTGATTATGAAACTTTCTTTGAGAATCCAACTACATATAAAAAATTCTCGGAAGCAACAGACAAAGCTTTAAGAGAAGATGATTTATACTGGAACTATATATCAAAAGAAAACAATATTTTGTACGATTACTATCACAATAAAGAATATAAGCAAGTCTTAAAACACGGATTAAAACAAGGAAATCAAATATTCTTAGTATGTAAAAAGATGACAGAAGAAGATAAAAAGAAAGTTTTTGAAGAAAAAGAAAAGAAAAAGAGTGAAAGAAGTTTCATAGATAAAATGATTGATAAAGTAGTTGACAGCAGAGAAAAGAAAGAAAATAAAGAAAACGCTGAAAATGAAGAAGAATAATAATAAAGGAGTCGTTTGACTCCTTTATTTGCTATGTTAAGACATATCAAGAAATTTGTAGTTCTGTAAAATATTGTTTTTTAACGAGTATCTAATTATAATAAAAATGATAAAATTTTTTAAGAAAAGGATTTTTATAATGTTAAAAAAGATAAGTAAAATCTCAATTATTGTTTTAACAATCGCTTGTATATTATCTGGATGTGGTAAAAAACAAGAGCCAATAGAAGCGGACTTGTCAAAAACATACACAGATAACAGAGAGTTAAAAGTTGAAGTTAATGAATCTGGGTATATACTAACAAATCCTACTGGATATTTAGCATTATACAGTAATGCAGGAGAAAAGTTAGATGAATTACAATTAGAACAATCAAATAAATCTGATTTTATCTACTGTGAAGATTCAGGCGATGTCTTTTCTAAAAATATATTAAATATAGATAATTTTAACTGTATCTTTTATGCAGTAGATAGAGGAAACGGAAGAGTTTATCTTATAAAAAATGAAAAGAATAAGCTAAAACTTATAGATGATAAATCTCTTAAAGAAAGCAAAGACATAGAAGATATTAAAGCATATAACGGAATGTTCTATTATATGGTGAAAGGAGACTCTTCTAAAATAGCTAACAGCTACACTGTTGCTAAATCAGATTCAAACGAAGTATCTGGACTAATAAATAATATGGTAGATGTACCTGTAATGAGAAGAGGAAAAACTTACACATACATATATGTAGAAAACTTTAGTTCTTATTATTTAGATGCTTTAAATTTAAGTAATAAACTTGATTCAGCAGATATTTCAAATATGAATCTTGTAACTGTAAAGAAAGACACTTTCAAGCTTCCTTATGATATTTCAGATTGGACAATTACAAACAACGAAATACTCTTTACAGCAGAAAACGTATTTGGTAAATACGATATGTTAAAGAATATCTTAGAAGCAACTTATGGACCAACCGCTTCATATGGAATGTTCTATGTTCCAGGAAGATATTCAAAAGTAATATCAATAAGTCAGCTTGGCGGAAACGCTAAGAAAATTTTCCTTTATATAAACAATGTAGATACAATGGAAAATAAAGAATTGATTGAAATAATGGAAGATATGCCAATTGATTCTTATTACGACGTATTAAATGATATGCTTTATATTATTTGTAAAGAAGATTCCCTAAGCACATACGGAAAATTAAAGATTATAGACCTTACAACACTTAAAGAAGTTCAAACATTTACATTTGATTTTGTACCAACATCTGTTGCAGCACAAAATGGTAAATGGTTTGTATTTAATGAATACGAAGACTTTTATGCTACAGGATTCTTAGGAGATAAGGATTTTGTAAAAGCAGATAAATATATAAATGGTTCAAATACAAGACAAATTCTAATTTGCAGAACCCTTAGAAAAGACCATTTTACATACGATGCAAATGGTAGATATATTGCAGAAGATGGAAAACTTTTAGACTATAGAGGAAATTATATAAACGAATATAGTCAGAAGATTAATAAATATGGTCAGTTATTAGATGCATATGGAAGAGCAATAAATGCAAAGGGTGAACTTGTTGATAAGTACGGAAATATAATAGATGAAAACGGAATTATAATTCAGTACACAATACAAAAAGACGGATACTATAGAAGTGCTACAGGCAAGATTGTTGACGAGACAGGAAAAGCTATGATTCAAAATGAAGATGGCTCATACAGTAAAGATATTGAAGAAATTCCTCCTCTTCAGTGGCACTACGATGAAAATGGAGAAGTTGTTATAGATGCTGATTACTTAGAGAAATATCCAGATGCAAGAAGTTGGATTGATGAAGAAGGTAACTTAACTCTTGGTGTTTCAGCTAAAGAGAATACAAATGAATCAGAAAAACAAGAAGTTCAAGAAAACAAATCCATTTTCAGAAAACTTACAGACAAAATCGGAATAACAAATTCTGAAGATTATTAAAAAGCAATAGGGGAAAGGTAACACTTTCCCCTATCTTATTGGACAAAAAAAAGAAATTAAAGACTTTTTTCACTTGGAAAATGACAAAAATGGGGTTAATATATATAACGAAGGTTTATAAATAAAATTTAAGAGGAAGAAAATACTTATAAAAAGGAGAGATTTTATGAAAAAGAAGATTATCATCGCATCAATAGTTGTGTTAGTAATAATGTTAGGGATAGTCATCTTTCTAAATAATAAAACTAAAAACGAAGGAGGTCTTTCTATTCCATTTTTTTCAGAAGTAGAAGAACTTCCATCAGAAGATAATGATGAAGACGAGATATTAATAGAAGAAAATAAGAATTTTTATACATTTCTAGATACAGTAAAAAATGCAGAAGAATTATCATCTGGAAGAATTGACGGACAAGTAAAACTTATTTCAGTTGAAAATGATACCTATAAAGAATTAATGGCTCTAACAATGACTGGAAATTTTGAAAACAATGAAAAGAAATATAACTTCAAAGGTATTTCTTCATTCAATTTTCCTGATTTAGAATTACAAATAAAATTTCCAACAGTTATTAAGAACTTAGGAACAGATGATTATACTGTTTTACTAGAAGTCCCTTCAGCGTATAAAAAAGCATTCTCGATGGTAGAACAAGAGAATTATCTAAGAATTGATAAGTCTTCAAAAGAAAAAATACAAGAAGTAACAAATCAATTGAATAAAGAAATTATAAAGATAGATACAGATAATATAGAAAATGTATCAGATAAAATACAAAAAGAAAAAATAGTTAATACACTTAATTTTATTCCAAGCGATAATGACTCAAATACTGGAATATATGATGTTTGCTTTAATCAAAAAGCACTTCTTTCTCTTTACAAACAAGTAAACGAAAATGAAAATTATAAAAACAACATTCTAATTAGCTATTTTAACGAAAAAATCTTAAAAGATGAAGCAAATATAAAGAGCATCCATAGTATGAAAGGACAGATAGCTGTTTCAAAAGGTGTTGCAACAGATATTTATTTTGAAGTTGAATCAGAAACATCTTCCATTATAGCTTTCAGAGTAACTTTAGTAGATATAAATGATGTAACAGTTGACACATTTGAATATCATTCAAATGAAATTAAGCAATTTGATTCATTTATCGATACATTCATTTCTAATGAAAAAACTGTATCTGATACATCTGAAAGAAGTATAACAATCGGAAATATATATTATACAGGTAAAGACGAAACACAGAAAATAGAAACATTTACAAAAGATATGCTTTCTGACCCTATAAATGTATTTATTAATTATTCAAAGTGTACACCTAAAACAAATATTATAATAAGATGGTATTATGAAAATCAAACAATTCAAATAATAGAAAATACATTGAATAATGGTGAATATGAAGATGGAATATTAAAGAGTTCAATAACATTTAAAGATACAGAAAACATTCCTCTTGGAAAATATAGAGTTGAAATTTATATTGAAGGTCAAGAAAAATGCTACGGAAAAGCAGAATTCAAGATTGAGTAATAAAAAAAGAGAAGGGAAAAACCCTTCTCTCTTTTTATGATTAGCGAAGAACCAACTTCTCAAGAAGCTTTACAAGCCTATCAGGAAGCTCTTCAGGAGCTGAGTTAATGATGAACTTCTCATACATATACTCATAATCCTTAAACGAACTCTCTCTGAAGTACTCGTCACCAAAGAAGATAGGAATAACAATAACTCCTTTCTTACGAGCCTGCTTTACAGCATCCTTTACATCGTCTTCAGGATTAATTGAATTGTAGTCTGTAGGAAGTCCATCAGACATAACAATAAGAATCTTATCCTTCTCAGGTCTCTTAAGGAGGTCCTGTGTACAAACACGGATTGAATATCCATCCTTATTTCCACCATTGAAGCCCTTTGACTTTGTATAAGACCAAGCGTAGTTAACGCTTCTGTTGTTTTCATCGAAATCCTTTACCTGATAATGGATTACGTGATTCCAGTCAGTTGAGAAGTTAATAATCTTAAGAGGTACCAGCCCCTTGAGACCTTCTTCAATGACAGCACAAGCTTCACCAGAATAATTCTGCTTACCACCGTGCATAGAACCTGAACCATCCCAGCAGATTTCAACAACAGCATCAACTGCACTCTTATTGAGGTCCTTAGAGAATACGTTGTACTCGTCCATTGCTACCTTATGAATAAGTCTCATATCGAGCTTACCGCTGGTCATCTTGGTAATCTGAGTATTCTTCTCCTTAAAGCACCTCTGAACCTTTCTCTTGAAACGAGCGGCACGAGGACGGAGCTTATCAGGAATTGTGATATAAGAGTATCTATCCCTCTTCTCAATGTAAGTACGGATGCTCTCTTTATCATATCCAACTTCACCTTCCATACGAGCAATCTCTTCAGAAGACATTGTACCACCAGTAGTCTTTGGAGCCTCTTTCTTTGCTTCAGGAGTAGCAGCAGCTTCCTTAGCAGCAGTTGTCTTAGCCTCTTCAGTAATACCGCTGATGATTTCCTCAGCAGACTTGCTAGGAGCATCAGGAAGTGTTTCCTTACTCTTAATAACCTTTGTAGAACCGCCACCATCGTGTGTAATATTTGCACGACTCCTTTCAGCAGCTCCTGTAGCCATCTCGTAAGTATCCTCATACTCAGAATCCTCAAGCTTAGAACCATCAGAAGAATATGAAGAACCTGAATTGTCACCAACTCCAGATGCAGGGTCACTACCTACACGAACAGAAGCATCACCTTCACCAGCAGAAGTACCATCACCTTCACCGCTAGTTCCTTCACCAAAGTCACCAACACCACCAGCGCCAGCTTCAGCACCATCACCATTCATATACTCATCAAGTCTCTCTTCATCATCCTGAAGCTCTTTTAAAAGCTTAATAAGATAATCCCAGCAAGCCTCGAAAAGTTCCTCTGTGATATCACAGCACTTACGGCAAGTAGGTGCATCAACTGTCTTGTCGATAAAAGGAAGTACGTTCTCTACCTGGTCTCTAAGCTCAGTTCCCTTTGTTCCCTTCCACCAGCGAGGTCTAAGACCTACAACTGAATAAGTAATAAGACAACGAAGGAAATTGTCAAGCTCTTTCTTATCAACACCAGTAGAAGCATCGATTTCTGAAGGCATTTCTTCAGGGTCTCTCTGCCAAATTGTTCCATTATTGTAACGGAAGTAGTTCACAAGACCAGGGTACATATTACCCATTCTCTTCTCAATTCTACCATCCTCAGTGATATTGAAGACGTGTGCTGCAATCTTTCCTCCAAGAGCAGGAAGAATTCCTTCAGCTTCAAACTTCTTTATCATCTTTTCCTGGAACTTCTTAAATTCAGTAAACTTAGTGAACCATACGTGTCCATACTCGTGAGCAGTAAGTCCCTTAAGAGAATAAAGACCAAGGTCAGGAGTAAATTTAGGATTGAGTTCGTCCTCAGACTCGTCAACCATAAACTCAAAAAGACCTGTTTCCATATCTTTACCATTTGTAAAAGAACCACCACCAAACTTAACCTTATGGTTAATATGAACGCCTTCAGGTGCGATAAGCTGTCCAAAACGAATAACCTCTGTTCCTCTAACAGAAATAAGTGTCAACGCATCATTTTTATGCATATATATTTTCCTCCTTAAACCTGTCTTAAAAAGACAGAATATTATAATATATAGAATTATATTAAAAGAAAATGTGTTTTATAAATATAAATTAAAAAAAATACAAACATTTAAGAACTTTGTTTTTTGTTATCTTTATGATATTATCAGAGTATAATGTATAAATTTGAGAAAAGAAAGAAAAGGTACAGATATGAAATATGATTTAATGTATTTTTCGTTATTAGTAATAAGTATTTTTGCTTTACTTTTTGGACTGGGATTTTTGTTAAAAATCGTATTTAAAAAATTTATGAAAGATGAGGATGATTATTTAAATGATAGAGAAGATTAAGAATTTTTTTAGTAAAAATGCTGTAAAAATGACTCTAAAAATACTTGGAATAATAATTTCGACATTATTTTTTATAACAATAAATACAGTTATTAATTATGGATATTTAACAATTACAATTATTCCTGCAATAGTTGTTTGCTTAGTAGGAATAACAATCTATCTTATAGGATTAAAAAGAAAAAAATACGAATTAAATATAGAAAAAAAAGAAATTCCTGAAATTACATTAAATAGCTTAACACTTGGAATATTTTTAAATACAATTTTTATACTTGTTTTAAGTCTAATAGTAAATGAAGCGTCATATATTTATTCTTTCGGAAACTATGCAGTATATGGACAAGCATCTACTGGAATATATTTATTATCAAGCGTAATTATTTTACCTCTTCTTAGGAATATCTTAATAAGAAGAAATTTAGGTCTCATAAATAATAAGTTAGCAAAAACAATAGTTTCTTATATATTTGTTTTACTCTTATTAATAACCGCTCCAACACTAATTACAGGAATCTATTTAGCAATTATTACACTAATAATTAATATTAAATATATAAAAGAAAAGAATATAGCAAAAGCAACATTAACAGAAATGATTATTTCTTTATCACTTTCACTTATGACACTTTACTTATCAAAATATAAAATAGTTATGATTTTAATAATGAGTGCAATTTGCTTAGTATGTTTCGTAAATAATTTCAGAAAAATAAAAAAAGAAGAGGTTTAAACCTCTTCTTTTTATTTATGTTTTTTAATTTAAAAGACCTGTAAAGAGACCAATTATTAATCCTACTCCACCAGCTCCAACAATACCTAAAATAGTGAATAAAAGTGAGCGAACAGCTTCTTCTCTTTTTCTTGGATTTCCACCACTCATTGCAAGTTCTAAGATATCTTTAATAAGAAGAATAATAAGAGTAAGAACCAATATAGCATCTGCACCAGCAATCATATACTTATACTCAATAATAAATAATGCAAAAGCACTCTTATAATCTCTTGTATACAATGCATTTGACATAACCATTTCTTGGAAACTCTTGTAGAATATTGTCAATATAAGTGATAAACCACCAAATAAAATAGTACAAACACCACTTGTTAAAATATCTACATAAGTTTTACGTCTTTGAGCAGGGTGGTCAGGAAGCCAAGCAAGCTGTAAGAAAGATTTTGTTAAAATAAAGAAAGAACTTATTGTACCAAAAGCACAAAGGATTCCAATACCCCATCTAAAAAAGTCCCATAATTTTCCAATACGTTTATTTAATAAACCCAAATTTCTATAACTTGTACCAGCACCGTCACCGTTTTGAGCAGCATCTCTAATTCCGTTTTCTGTTAAATTTGCGGTAGAATCTGTAAGTGTCGAATCTGAAGTCTCAGTACCAGCTAAAGCAGAATCTGTAAAATAAGTGGTAGGGTCTGCAAATGTAACAGTTGAAAATACAAACATAATAAGAATCGAAATCATTAGAAAAAATGATATTTTGTTAATATTTTTCATATAAACCTCCATATAAAATAAAAAACTAATTTATATATTATATTGAGATTTATCTTAAATATAAAACTAAAAAGGCGGGTTTTAACCCGCCTTTCTAAATTATTTATTTATAGGTCTAAAAGCACCCATTGTTTTTTCTTGTAAAGCACCAAGATTCTTATCATAAGCTAAGAAAGCACCCTTAGCTCCAAGTCCTCTAGATAATCTTTCATCTGTGGTAAGTCTATAACCACTATCTACATCTAAAGATTCAAAAGAACTAATCTGTTTAGCAACTTCTAATGCGTGAGCATCATCTTCGCAAATAAATAAAATTGTAGGAACCTTTTCCTGGTCATAGAAATGTTTCTTCCAAGCATTTGTAGATAAAACACTGTCTAATTTTGCAAAATGGTCTCTAAATTCAACAGGGAACTCATAACGTCTAACAATCTCTCCAAGATAATACTTAGGAACATCACCAAGCATAATTCTCATTTCAAAAGAAGGGATAACCTTCATTTTACCAAGAGAAAAAGCAGGATTTGTCTGGAAATAATTCTGAGAATTTGCTTCAAAATTACAATCCATAATTAATCTAATAAGAAATACATTAGAAATTAAATCCTTACCAATTTTTTCAGGACCTCTCATATATTCTGTAGTATACCAAGCAGTAGTATCAACATTGTGGAAATGCTCCATTAAAATTCTACCACCAATATCTAAACAATATATAAGCATTGCATCCTTTGGAATATCAGTTTTAACTCCAGCTCCAACACCTGTAATATCCATAAGAGCAAAAGAGTTAATTATTCTAAGTCTAGTAAGTCTATTTAAATCTTTAATAAAATCTGCACCGCTTTTAGAAGAATTTCTTAAATATCTATATAAGATTTCGGCAGTACCAAAACGATGATAAAATAAGAACTTAACAATCATCATATCATCATCAGAAATCTGTCTTTCACTTCTTAGCTTAATGATATTTTTTTCTTCAACAAGAGTAGTAGGTTTATTAGTAAAAACCTGACCAAGTGAAGTATCGAAAGAAAATCCTTGAAAATTATTCTTTATATAATCCATAAAAAACCTCCTTAGACAACCTTCAAAATCTTACCTTTAAATCTCTTCACCATCTTACCGTTAAAAGGCTTATCTTGAATATCTTCAATTCTAATCTGAACTCTCTTATCTTCTTCATACTCTTCAATTTCTGCAGAGCATAAAACATCAAGATAAGGAGCAACATTTACGAAAATACCAAAAGGCTTAATACTTCTAATCCTACCAAGAATTACCTGTCCCTTTTCAATAGTATCAGGATTAATTGCTGCAGAATCACAATACTTCTTTGTAGCTTCAAAAAGCATTAATCCATTAGAAGAAGTCTTTCTTAACTTAACATCTATTCTATCACCTTGAGAATGTTTCTCTGAGATAGTTGTAAAATCTTCAGCAAAATCAGTATTCTTTAAAAGACCAGTAACCCCATCGATTTCAACATAAGCTCCGTGAGGAAGAATATTGATAATCTGAGCTGTAAAAGCTTCACCATCTTTAAGTCTTCCAATAATAGAATCTCTAGTCTTTAACTGAGCATCTTTTCTTGAAAGGAAAATCTTTTTTTCCTTTTCATTGATACCCTTTACTACATATCCAATTTCTCTTCCTACAAAATTAGTAAGAGAAGAGATATTTAATTCAGCATCAACTTCATCTTTCTTGACAATTCCCTGAAATCCTTCAAGGTCTAATATAAGCATTTCTTCATCAGTTTCTCTATCCTTAAGAACTGCCTTAACTACACCCTTACAAACTTCTCTAGAAACAATCTTTTTCTTATAGTCCATAACTATTTCACTTGCCTTCCTTCTAGAAGGTCTTTTCTTCGCACCAGACTTTGTGCTTTTGTTTGTTGTTACAACAACTTTCTTTTCGTCTGCCATATTTAATTTTCTCCTTTAAAAATATATTTTTACCAGAAATAGAGGATTTTCTCTAATAATAGCATCTATTGATGTTCTGGGTCTATTATCTATATTTATTTTAATCTATTTCCTACAGAATCTCTCTTTAATTCATCATCATCATCGTGTAAATTTACATATCCAAAGTTATATCTATCTAAAAGATTTTCAGCAGGTAATTGTTGATTAATCTCTCTAAGAGTATATCCTGACTCAACTTGTTCTATATTATCATCAAATATAATATTTGACTTCGAAGGAATTATATTCATATCTCCTGTAGACATTCGTCTAAGTTCGTTTAAGTGCTTTCTATTCTCTCTAGCAATTTCAAGTTCCTCTATTTCACGAGGACTTAAATTATTTGAATAGGATTGAATATCTTCATCTTCAATATATCCAGTCTCGTCAATTTCTTTGTTTTCAGGAATAACTGGTTCTTTTACTATAACAGCTTTTTCTTTTTCCCTTTGAATAGCTTCTTTAGAAACTCCATAAAGTCTGCCTTTAAGAATCTCATCGCCTTCAAGAATTTTTATTACTCCTGACTCATATCTTTTTTTTCTAAATAAAGAGATAAATAAAGCTAAATTTTTAAGTCCAATATCTCTATTTTCAAATTTAGAACATAATCTGTCTATAATTACTTGTTTTTGTTCAGCAGTTAGTTTTGAAAAATCTATCTGAGACATAACAACTCCTTAATTAAGAATATTTCTTATCTTCAATTTCTTGCAAAATCTTTCTCTGATATTTAATATCAGCATCTTCTAAAGTTTTTAAGACAGAATTTATTTGATTTCTAGCAAGTCCCTGACCTTCAAGTCTCTTTATTCTAAATTCGATTAAGTAACCAACAGGAGTATATTTTATAACTTTATTATCATTACATATGAAAATACTTTTATTTATATTGGAATTAAAAGCTACTATATCATCAAGACCTAATCTCTTGTAAATTGATTCCAAGCTTTCTACTTTGTCTTGTCTTCTATTAGTTGACCTAATTTCTTTTTTAACAGCATCAACGCTTGGTTTTTTATACATTTTAGGGTTTTTATCAAGAACAGTCTTAGAAGAACTAAATTCTTCTTTTCTTCTAATATTTCTCTCATCAAAATCATCCTTTACATAATTAGGGTTATGTAAAGTTCTTCTTGAATTAGCTTTATTATAATCAAAATGATTTAAATATTTTTTAAATTCTTCTTTAATAAGCTTAGGAGATATAGCAAGTGGTTTTTCAAGAAGATATATATCTAAGAAATTCTTTTGTAAAAATTCTTCTTTTTTGCTGTCCATTGATTTAATAATAATCATAGCAGGACAATTTTGAAACTCCAAGAAGTTTAATACTCTATCAACTAGTGCAAAGGTAATATCTAGTATTACAATATCATATTTTCTCTTGTTATTTAAAACATCTATAGTTTCGAAGTTATTAAAAACCTCTTTCATAACTTCGCTAACAGACAAATCATTAGTATAACAGCCGATACGACTAAGCTTTTTGTCTTGATAGTAGAAATTATTTTCATCATCTATACGAGCAAGCTCTTCTTTCTTTTCTTGAGCTGCACGCTTAGTCTTTGAAAAATCAAAAGTTTTTTCAAGTTCTTCAGTTTCTAAGAAGTCAAAACTTTTTGGCAAAGAATTATTTTTTTGTTCTGGTTTTGTATTAGTTTCAGGAATATCAACATTTCCAAATATTTGATTTTTTGGTACTTCTTTAACTTCTTCTTTGTCATTTCCTTTAACTTCTTCATTTATAACAGGAATCTTTTTATCAAAAAAATCCTTTTTTATATCTTTATCGATATTTTTACTTTCTAATATATCGTCAATTGTCTTTTCTTTAGGTTCCTCTTCTTTTGGAACACTAAGCATTCCACTAGAAAAAAAGAAATCTTCAACTACAGGTTCAACTTTTTTTATTTCTTCTTCACTAGCAGTTGAAACAACTGTAGGATTTTTTTCTCTTAAAGCTTCTCTTTCTGCATCTTTCTTTTTCTTTTCTTCTATATTTCTAGCTACTTCATCTGAGCAAGCTATTTCTTTACAAGTATTTTTATCTACAATAGTAGGCTCAACGAGCAATACTTCAAGCAATTTAGCTTTCTTTTGTTCATTCCCAATAAAGATAACAACTGGAACTTCATAGCTTTTTACAAGTCCAGCAATCTTAGAAGGATTAAAATCATCTCCATCTATAAGAATTAAAGGACAAGTAGTTTTAAAAGCTAAGGAATTGTTGTAAGAAAAAGAATTGTTAATAAAAAGCTCTTTGAAAGTATTCTTAACTAAAGACCCTAAATTATCTTCTAGTTTCAAAGAATAAAGACAAACATCTCCTCTATATTTATTTAATTCATTTAAATTTATCTTATTGCTCATTAAAAAACTCCTTAAAAAATTTAGCAATTACTCAAATTACTCTAAATACTTATAGATTATATATTTATACTAACTAATTATAAATTTTTAAGGACTAATTTTGTTAATTTTTAAAGCGAGCAAAATCTTTAAAATTTACAAATTTTATATTAATATACATATACAAATCAAAAATAACGGAGAAATAAATCAATGGACAGATTAATATTCAAGGTTTTTAATACTTGTTTAGATAAACATATATATATTGGAAATAGTCTCTTAGATGATACAAAGGAAATAATCTGTAAAGGAGATTTAAGACTTAACAAAACTTATGTAGTTTTAGGTAAAAGAGAAGGAGACACATTTAAAGTAAAAAGTGCTTTCCCTTACGAAGAAATAAAGGGACAAGCAACAGATATTATGGTTTGGGATAAGAATATTAAACAATTAACTGTTAAATCTCAAACAGGACAAACAATAACAATGCTTACAGATAGTATAAAAACAGAAAAAAATGTAGACCTTGTATTTAAAGGATATTTTGGTAAAGAAAAGAAAATCTTTTACGCATTATCAGTTCACCCAATAGAAGTTATTCCTGTTAAAATCAGTTCTGCTCCTAAAAGATGTCCGTTTGATTACACTTTAAAGGAAGCTAAGGTAAAAATCCAAGATGGATATAAAAACAGTATAAAATACAACCAATTTAAAATAAGAGGTGTTATAGAACTAATATATCAAAATGATGAAGTTGTTTTAGATGGATATTTTGAAGAAACAAAATATGGAAATTGTTTTATTGTAACAAATTATAAAAAAGACGTATCAAGTTCAGAACAAATGCTCGAAGCATATATTTCAAAACAAATTCCTCAAAAATATCTTCAAAAAAGAGCAGTAAAAAAAGTAATTGAACATTTTGGTACTGATACATTAACAATTCTCGAAAATGAAACTGAAATGTTAAAAGAAGTACTTCCCAAAATCAAGGATGAAAAGATTGAATATATAAAGAAAAAATTGAATGCTTCTAAATTCATTCAAGATTTATATTTCTTTTGCGAAAAAGAAAATATTGATGCCAGGATAGCAACTAAAATTTACGCAAAATTTGGTCTTGCAAGTATAACAACACTTATAAACAATCCATATGAACTTGCAGAAATAGACAATTCATTGTTTAGAGAAGCAGATATCTTAGCAATGAATAAAGGTTTTACATATAACAATACAAATAGAGTTAGAGAAGCAGTAAAACTCTTTTTAAAGACAGATGCCAAAAGCAATGGAAATGTTTATACAAATATAGATACACTATACGACGAATTAAATACATTCCTAAACATCTATGGAGCATTTGATGTAAACTTAAACAATATTTCGCCAAATGAAATAAAAGCTGCCATAGCAGAAGAAATAAAAATAGAAGAAGTAGTTCAAGAAGACGATAGACTATATTTAAAATACAATTATTTCTATGAAAGTTTTGTAGCTAGAAAAATAAGAGATATGTTAAGTGATTTTAAAAATCCTTTTACTACGCCACAAGAACTTGAAGAAGAAATAAATAATTTTTCAAAGAAATTTAATTTAGCAGAAAATCAAAGGAAAGCTGTAAAAAATGCAATATTTAATAATATAAGTATTTTAACAGGTGGACCTGGAACAGGCAAAACTCTTACAGTAAGAGCTATTCTTTCAGCTATAAAAAATTTAAAAAAAGACGCTAGATATAAACTTTGTGCTCCAACAGGAAGAGCGGCTCAAAGACTTGCAGAAGTAACAATGGAACAAGCATCAACAATTCATAAACTTCTCAATATGACTACATTTTCATCAACACTTGAAGAAAATGACCAAGCATACGAAAATTTAAAAGGATTAGATTTCCTTATAATAGACGAATTTTCTATGGTTGACCTAGAATTGTTTTATAAAATACTTTTCTATCTAGATGAAAAAACAAGACTTATTATAGTAGGTGATTATAACCAGCTTCCTTCAGTTTCAGAAGGACAGTTGTTAAAAGATTTAATTGACTCTAAGATTGTACCAACAGTAAGACTTACAGAAATTTTTAGACAAGGAAAAGAGAGTGAAATCATAGAAGTATCAAGCTTAATAAATAATAAAAAACCTATTGATATCAATAAATATATAAAAACAACAGATAATTTCTTTGATTCAGATTTTTCATTTATAAAAGCAAATACTCTAGATGAAATAGATATAAATATTATGAAGATTTTAAATGATTTAACATCCTCTGGGAAATCATTTGAAAGTATTCAAATATTGAATCCTACAAATAAAGGTGAAATAGGTACAATTAAATTAAACGAAGACATACAAAAGAGTTTTAATAAAAACACAGATTATAAAGCAATTAATACAGCTACTATATATAAAAAAGGTGATAAAGTAATTCATATTGTTAATAACTATGATTTAGGAGTAATGAACGGTTCAATAGGATTTGTAGACGAATTATATGAAGATGCAAATCCAGACTTAAATGTATTGTCAGTAGACTATGATGGTAAAAAGGTAGTTTATACATTAAAAGACATAGACCAAATAAAATTAGCCTATAGTATAACAATACATAAATCACAAGGTAGTGAATTTCCTATAGTAATTATTCCTATACATAAAAGCAATGAAAAATTCTTAAATATGAATTTGTTATATACTGCAATAACAAGAGCTAGAAACTATGTAATAATTATAGGAGATGAAGAATCCTTTAGGAAAGGTTTGAAAAAGTCAGAAATTAATAGAAATTCTGCTCTAATTGAAAAAATTTCAAAATAATTTAAAAAAATACTTGATTTTTTTTGAAGGACCAAATATAATATATAATTGAAAAGAAAACTTTTCAGTTTTGGATGCTTACAAAGGGAAACTCTTATAAGCAAAATCCAAAGACTCTTTCATCAGTCGATTAAAGAGCTCAAAAACAAATTACTTAAAAAAAAAGGAGATTTTAAATTATGGATTTGAATGTAACTGTTTACAAGAAAGAAGAGAACTCAGGAAACATCAGAGCTAATGTTAGTGTGGTTATCGACAATGCAATCGTAATTAAGGACATTCGTATCGTTGAAGGGTCTAAGGGTCTTTTCGTTGCTATGCCAAGCAGAGAGAAGAGGGTGAAGAACGCAGACCCTAATGCAAAGAAGGAGTATATCGACATCGCACATCCTATTAGTGCTGAAGCAAGAGAAACTCTTATCAATGCAATTATGGAAGCTTATGAGAACGCTGAGTAATCAGCTCCCTTATAATATAACATAAGATGCGAGACAAAAGATTCCCATTTTCCAGTGGGAATCTTTTTTATTATCAAAAATGTTAGAAATTTATCAAATTTATATAGTTTTATTTGTAAAAAGTAACAAAATAAGCTATAATATATATATAAGAAAAAACAAAGGAGGAAGACCAATAGGTCTAAAATGACAATATGCCGAAAAAGTTAAATTGTGTATACGAAGATGAGGTAAATGTCATTCAGGTAGAGGATTTGTTAGAATACCTAGAGAGAGTTTATAAAAATAAGTATTTCTATAAACCTATTGTTGAAATAGACTATCCTTCTAAAACAAAACTGTTACCTGTCTTTAGCATTTACGACAACTTAAAAAAGATTGAAATGTCTGATAATGAAGAAGTTCCAGAAAACATTATTCTCCATTTTGAAAATGGAAATAAGGAAACTCTTCTAAAATCTGAGTATGAAAAAGGGAAAATTGTTATAGCTAAGGCACTTATAGAGAATAAAGACTTGATAAATATTGATTCTCTAAAGCCAATAACAGAAAAACCTGATTCATATTTTAGAACAAATATCAACAGAAAAATTGAAATTCTTCTTCCTGACGAAGGAATGGTTAATGAAGACAAAGAAACTTACAAAAATATAAAATATATTGTTGGAAGTGTTCCAAACAAAATTGTAAGCTTAGAAAATCTTCCTTTTAATCAAAGAATCAAACAAAACGACCAAATAAGATTCAAAATAGGAGACGAAGAAGATGACTTTTCCGATGTAGATGAGAGTTTTTATCAGAATAGAAAAATTAGAATTCTAGATAAAGACATTTATACTATAAATGGATTAGTATTTGCAAAAACAGGAAATAACAACTTACTTATATTGTCTAAGGATTATGAATATAAGTAAAAAAACTAAAAAAGAGAGCTTTGAGCTCTCTTTTTTATTGTAAAATTTATTTCTTTTTCTTTTTATTTTCTTTTGCCTTTTTTCTTTCTTCAAGTTCTTTATCTATATCTATATCAGAGATATGAACATCTCTTTCATAATCTGGGTCAATACTCTTTGCAAGCTTATCACTTACAAATTCAACTAAACTTCTTGATTTATCGAGCAAACCCTTAGGTTGTTCACCTTCTTTATCAGCTAAACCGCTTTCTTCTAACTTTTGATTATATTCTTCTTGAGCTTCAATTATCCTTTTTTGAATTTCTAATCTATTAGCAGCAAGGTAACAATCCATAACAAACTTAAATTTTAAAACCATATAAAGAATCGTATTAGCAATAACAAAAACAACTACAGGTGTAAAGTATCTAAGAAGATTGTAAGCCATAAGCTCCACATTTTCTAATTCATAAATATTTGGCTGTTTCAAAGCCTGTAAAAATACAATTGAAAGACCAATTATATTACCAGTAACAAACCAGCCATCTAAATAAGAACAAACAAAATTAATAAATTTTATTTCAAGAAAAACTGCCCCAGCAGAAAGTAAAAGAGGAACAATAAACAAATGAGTAATTGGAGAATCAAATGTATTTATTACTGAATCCACTAAAATACTGATATAGAATACTAATAAATTTGATAAAATTCCGAATATAAAATAAACCAAATTATTTAAGCTTTCTTTATATAAACGTTCTTTTGTAAGATTATCTAACTGCATAAAAAATCTCCTTTTAACAAATATATATTATTATAACGTATATCTATAAAAAAATGAAGTATTTAGGTTGACTACAAAAATTAAAGCATTTAAAAACTTTAAATTTGTAACAAATTATAGTAAGCTATAATAAAATAGATAATGTATTTTAAGGAGTTTTTATGAATTATAACGAAAAAACAATGCTATATAGCGAAGATAAAGAATTAACTATAAAAGCTCAAAAAGCATTCCCTAAAAAGAATATAAAAGATTTTAAAACAGTCTGTAATATAGAAGAAGAAAATGATAAAGATGAGTTTGTTTATAAAGTTTCAAAGATTTCAGACTATAATAGATTTTTGTATTTTGTAGCGAGAGAAATAGTAAATTCTATAACAAACACCTATTTCAAAGATAAATTAAAAGAAAGCTTCAAAGATTGGAAAAAAGTTTTTGACAATCATCAAAATTATAGCTATGAAAATAGTCATTTTGAATTTTTTGTAAAAGCAAGACTTTTATTTTTCTTTAAATTTAATGAAATATTGAATATTCCTACTTTTATAAAATTTAATTGCAATAAGATATTTGAAGAATATGACCTAATTATAGAAACTGAAATAGAAGCAGGAGGATGTTTATACGACCAAACAGGAGAAGTCTTTACAGAAGGAGAGCCTGATGAATTTTTAACAAATAGATACAATAATCTATTTAAATACATTTCTGGAAAAGTAATAACTGGTCAAATAGAAGATATTCATATATTCAAAGATGGAGTAAAACTATACATTATAAACGAAAAAGGAACTATTTTAAATTCTGGACAAACAGGAATAGATTACACAGATTTAAAAGATTTTTACATATCAACCTGTGATAAAACAGCTACAGATATAGATGTTCTTGGATTTTATTTAGGAGTTGTAATGGCTTTATACAACCCAGAAAGAATAATCATATATTCATCATTAGATGAAGATTTTAAAACACAAATACTTCTAGATTTCAATATTCTAAAACAAGTTCTTGGCATTCAAACAGAATATTTTACATCAGAAGAAAAGAAACCTAGACTATAATAGGAGGTTTATATGAGAGAAGATATATTTACAGTATCAAATATTTTAATAGACTATAATCTTCTAGGAAATCCTCCTGAAGAAATAGAAAAACTAAAATATAACAAAATTATAGATAAATTTATGGAATGTTTCCAATATACATTTACAAATACTGTATTTTGTTATTATGGGACACCTGCTGATATTAGAATTCAAATAGAAGATTCTCCTCTTTTAGAAGAAATAGAGATAACAAAATATTCTAAAAGAAAGCAATGGCAGATTTTAACTTTACTTGTAGAAAAAATGTTCCTTGATATGCACGATACAAAAGAAGGTTCAAATTTCTTAAATTTAGTTTTTGATAATTTAGATAATTTAGACGAAAATGATTTGAAGATTTTAATAGAAGATATAAATTATGGAATTTATTTCGCAGTAGAAGAAAATCTTCTTGTAACACCTACATCTTTAAAAGAAGTAAAAGCAACAATTGAAACAACATTTCTATTAAGAGAACTTTTAGAAAAAGAAGAATCTTTTAATAAATTATTCTCAAACTGTAAAGTCCCAAGCAATATAAATAAAGAAAGATATGAAAGTGTTACACATATTCCATTTAATGTAAAAACTTATAAAAAGATATTCTTTAATTCATTTTTATTCAGATGGATAGATTTAATGGACTTAAAAGAAAGTTTAATGGAGAAAAAAACTCTAACACAAGAAGAAATTGAAGAAATAAGTGCCGATATGTTTGCAACAATATTAACTTTCAATGGAATGTTCTTTTCTAATGAAAACTATCTTCTTAACATAACAGAAGAAATGTTTGATGTTGTTGCTGAAGTTTTTAAAAAGAAATATAACATAGAAGAATTAGAATAAAAAAAAGAGAAGGGATGAACCCTTCTCTAATTTTTTATATTTAGTTGGCTTAGTCTGAGATAGAAACCTCGATAGCAGACTTAACTGCATTTCTATCATCAGTCTCCATAATTCCGTTAGCTACGCAAGTCATAAGGGCTTTCTTGTTGCCTCTACCAAGCTGAACCATCTTAGCAGCCTCAATGAAGCCTCTGACGTTCATACTCTCCTGTGAGAACTGACCTGTAGCAATGGACTTACGGATTTCTGCGTAAATCTTCTCAGCATCACGTAAGAAGTTCTTATCAGCTGAAGGTACTCTTGAAAGAATGATAGGAGTAATCTTATCAGCTGCTCTGAACATAATATGATTAAATCTTGAAGATGTTGCAGGGTTAAGTGCGAATGTTCCTTCGTACTCAGGGTTCATTGTTGCGAAAACTCTGAATCCCTCTGCAGCAGTAACAAGACCATAACCAGGAACCTGAATTCTCTTACGAGCATCAAGCACTGAGTTCAGTACTGCCATAACTGAAGGAGCACCTGTATTGAACTCATCGATAACGAGCCAAGAACCTCTCTCCATAGCAGTTACAAGAACTGAAGGCTGGAATGAAACCTCTGTCTGACCATTCTTCATAGCATTAAGAAGAATTGTGAAATCAATTCCGCTTGCTTCTTGAACTGTCTCAACAGCAGCTTCCTGTCCTTCAGGATTTGACTCATCCTGAATTGCAGCCTTAAGCTGTGCCTTATTAGCCATTCCTGAAAGAGCCTGAATGAGTTTCATTCCCTCTTCATTAATCTTTGCAGCTTCAGCAGCATCCTGCTTAGCAACGATAGTTCTTGTTCCAAGAAGAGTATCGTTATCAATGAAAGAGTTAACCTGAATCTCGTAAAGAGCCTTTCCAGCGTAGTTAGCTACGCACTCAAGACAGGTATTCTTACCAGCAGCCATAGGACCTTCAAGCATCGTATTAGATTCTGTTACTATAGAATAAATAATGTCCTCAACTACTTCATCGTAGTTATTGAAGATTGTTGGCTTAGGGATACGAGCAGTATCCTGGTTCTTGTTGTTCTTGATAATCTCAAAGAATCCTGCAAGAGCCTTCTCAGAAAGCTTAAGAGTGTCAAGCCACTTCTTAAGTCTATCGAAAGCAGCTGAATCCATCTCTGAACTCTCAGCAAGCTTCTCAGTAGCCTCTTCAATAGCTGTCTGTCCATAAATCTTTACTTCTGCAGTCATATTAATTGAAGCACCAGCCTGTGTTACGATATCATAAAGACTTACCTCAATCTCAGGGAGATTGCCATCAGCGTCCTTATAGCGAGAAAGAATCTCATCGAAAGCAGAAGCCTTAACAGAAGTACTACCATCACCAATCTCTTCCTGAATAAATCCACAAGGAAGCCATTCGCCCTTGCCATCATCTACGTTAACAACCCAGCAATTATCTTCTGAATTATACTCAAGTTTTCCTTCAACAGCTCCCTCACCATTCTTAATCTTCTTAAGTGGTGCATATCTCAAAGGATACTTCTTCTTGGAACCGCCTACCTCAACGATAACACTTCTAAACTTCTTTGCAGCCTCTGTAACTGCCTCTGTAACATTCTCTGTCTTTGTTTTTGTATTAGCCATTTGTAAATTTTCCTCCTTGAACCCTAACATAGTCGGGGTTTATATTTTTTATATTTATATTCTATTAAGCCTTAAAAGAAATAATAACTAAGAAAAATATTTTTTTAAAATATTTCTTTACCTTTTTTAGACTCATAAAGTTCAATAGCAGATTTTTTATAGTATTCACAAATTTTTATTACATTTTCTTTAATTTCATCAGAATTTTCATCTTTCTCGTTAGTGATTAATAATTTGGCTTTAATATTAATACTTGCACCAGTATTAGCTTGAATCCCATTCAAAGTTATTTCTACCTTTGGTACATAACCTTTTTCAGATATGAATTTTTCTAAATAATAACAAATAACAGAAGCTGGAACAGAATTCCCCTGAACTTCTTCCTGAATAAATCCACAGGAATCATATTTAGAATCATTTTCAATAATGCAATCAATATAACTATTTTCATTATCTATACAATAAGACACATTACCATCAATTATTTCGCCATTTTTAATTCTTTTGAGTGGAGCATATCTAAAAGGATGTTTCTTCTTAGAGCCTCCAATTTCAATACAAAAATATTTACCAAATTGACAAAAATCATTAAAATAAGAGTCATCGAAAGAAATTTTATAAAAATCATAAGGATTATTAATGCTAAATTTATCAAGTATTAAAAGTTCTCCAATATAAAAACCATCTGGATATTTAAGACAATAATCTTCATTTTTTTTACAAAATTTTAAAATAGATAATTTTACAATAGGATATATTCCAGAATGATTTAAAGCAAATTCTTCTAAATAATCAAATATTTCTTCAGAAGTATTAAAATTTTCATCATCCGAAAAATTACTAGAAATAATTCCAAATGGTCTAGAAAATTCTTTTTGTTTAAAAATTATTAAATCTTCTTGAATTTTTTCAGATGAATCGAAATCATCATATATTCTCGTTCTTGGAAAATATTTAACAATACAAAAATTTTCTAACAAAAAATCTTCAGATTTCTTGTTTTTATAAGAAAAATCTTGATAAAAGCTATTTCTAAAATTGATTTCGAAAGATTTTAAGCTATTATTATCTTTTATATCTTCATCTAATAATCCATTTTTCATATCTCTTGGAAGTTCATTTGTTATTTTAATTTTAAATCTCTTTAAAATGTTTCCCATAAAAATCTCCTTAATAAATTAAATTTACCTTATATTACAATAAACTTAATTTAAATTCAAATAAATATATCCTGTAAAACAAAATAGATGGGCTTACCTTGCGGCAAACCCATCTAAATTGAAATATTTATCAAAGAAAGTACCAAACTCATCACAAGTCATTTTTGTACAAATTTGAGAAATATTATCTATATCCTCTTTATCTGCAATAATCTTGTCAACAAGTTTTAAATACTCTCTATCATATGCATCCTTGTCTATGTTAAGGATTCGATTTTTGTGACCAGCAATAAGCATATCATCGATTCCTTTACCAAGAGACATATCCCAAGAAATATAGTCAATTCTATAATCTCTGTCTTCTCTTAATGAATCAGTCATTTTCTTTAGCTGCATATATACATTAATATTTCTGCACATATCAGCATCAAATGCAGGATAAACAGCTTTAACATAAAACTCAGGGATATGAACGACCATAGGCAAAGCATCGATTATCTGTTTTATTGGCTTCCAAGTAGAAACGCCTTGAACCGAAAGACAAATACAATTAAAATGCTTAGCAATTTCAACTGCCTTAAAGAATCCTTCAGTTATAAAAACACTCTTGTACTTGATTTCTTTAGGATAAATAACAGCCACAGGACTTCCTGAAGAAGTTCCTTTTTCATTCTGTTTCTTCTCATCATTTATAGCAAACGCAGAAGAAAACCAAGTGTAACGCTGTCCATCATCATTATCCTTACGAATCTGAATACCAATAATAAGTCCTTTTTCATTGGTAATTGGAATACCTATTCCTGTATATCGAATAAATGTGTAATTAGCTTCACCTACTCTCATATAAAAACCAGGAATTCTTTCTAAGATATCGGTATTACCAAATTCTTTTGTAATTTTTTTGAGGAATGTCCTTAATATACCCCTAGAAGGAAAAGTAAAAAGATTAAACTCTTTAATTTCTTCTTCAGACAGACCTCTTTTTTCAAGTAGATACTTCTTATGACTCTCAGATAACTTGCAACAACTTATAAAAATTCTAAAAACTCTATCTAAGGTATTCTCATCCGCAATATTGTTTACAGGTTTTGAAACCTTATTGAAACGTTTTTCAATAATAACAATATCCTTAGGAGGCTTTTTAGATAAAATTTTTGAATATTGAGAAGAATCAATAATATTAAACTTTAATGCTATTTCCATAGCAGCTTCAAAATAAGTAAGATTCTTATATAGCTGAACAAATTTAATATTATTTCCTGTATAACCTTCCATAACCCAATCTTTGAAAACACCTCTTGCTGGGCTAATTGTAAAACTTGTAGAACTTGAATCTTCTCTAAAAGGAGAATATCCTTGATAGTTGCTGCCAGCTTTGTGGAGCTGTAAATTGTCCACAAAAGCTTCAAGCACATCTAAGATGGGAATCTGAACTACTTGTTCGAAAATCTCTTCGAGTTCATCTCTTTTACTCATCTTAATTCCTCCTGAATATATTAAGTCTCATACTCCTCATAAAAATCAAGAGATTCTTTTGATACAAAGGAGTCTTTTGTTTTTTGGATGCTTTGAATCACCCAAACATCATCACTTCTGCCAGTTTCTGTTCCTAATGACCTGAACTTCTTAGCAAAAATAGCAACCTTGTCACCTTTTTGATAATACATATTCATTTCAATAGCAAGTTCTTCTCTGGCTTCAATTCGATAATAAACTGGCTTCTGGTCTTTTCCTTTCTCACATTTAATAAGCAAACAATGCTGTTTAGTTTTTCCATCTAAATCAGGCTGTTTAATAGTCTTCTGTTTTCCATCAAATTTAAAAGAATACATAGGAATTGGTTTTCCATCTTTCTGTACGAAAGCTTGAACACTTCCATCCTCATCAACTCGATAAACAGGAGTAACAAATTTACCAGACTTATTCTTTATTAGTCCAAAAACATCAGATGTTAGGACTCCAGTAGCATAAAGGAAAGTACCTTCACTAGTCTCCATTTCCCTAGTCACATCAACCTTAGCCATATATTTTTAAATTTTTCCTCCTTTTTAGAATATTAATCTTTATATATTACTCTGAAAAAAGTCTATTTATAATAGATGTTTAAAAAATTTAAAAAATATATTTAAGAAATCAAAAAGGAAGAGTATAAGAACACTCTTCCTTTTCTAAATTACTTTATATTGCTGATATATTCCTCACCATCTATAAAAGTATGAATTTTAGCTGGAACAATATTCTTACCATATGCTACGCAATAAACATTATCTTGTTCAGCGGATAATTTTAACAAATCATCATAATTAGAATATTTTGCTGAATATAAATCGTTGAAAAATAATGGATATATATCGCCATTAATATCTTCTACGTAAAACATTAATTCGCTGTTTTTATTATCTTTTATAACGGATTTTAAACCAATTGAAAAATCATTCTTATAATAAGAATAATAATTAAATTTAATATTGTCAATATATAAATTGTTCTCACCAAAATTAATTTTATCAGATATTGTATAATATACAGCGTCTTCAATATATTTAGAAGGTTTTTCCTTATAATAATCTAAACTAAATTCATACTTATCATCATCTACATATACAACAAGTCCAGTTATCTTATCAAAATTTTCTGCCATATCATTGCATTTTCCATAGAATTTAATCTCAGCTTTTCCCTTTAATAAATCATCAAAAGAACTTACATTTGTTGCTCCTGAGAAAGAATAACTATCAGAACTAATTCTTTGTTCTTTACCATCTTTTATTAAATAAAGTTCAATACTATGATTAGCATAATCATTTTTAGTTATCTGGAAAAATGTATTAACTGGAAAACTTGAAGAAACATAATCAGACTTCGTATGATACTGGTCTATATAAATAAAAGGAATGTAAAATTCTCCACCATCATCAGTCTTAACAAAACCATTATTTTCAACGTAATAAGTATGATAAGTATAATTTTCTCCAAAAGCATCCCAAGCATCAGAATTATCATTATGATTATCTAAAGAATCATCCTTTGAATAATCATAATTTAAATCATCATATCCATAGTCATAATATCTTTCTTCAACCTTATTATTAGTACCAAAAAGAGCTAAAGCTGCAAAGAAAATTATAAAATTAAAGAGGAAAATACATCCAATAATAATTAAAATTACTTTTAAAACAGGATTCATTTTCTTTTCAGTTTCTCTTTTAATAGTGTTTTGTGAAGGAATTGTAGTATCTTTCTTGTTTTCATTTATAGTATTTATACTACTATTAACACCACCACATCTTGGACAAGTATCGTGCTTATCCAAATCATAAATATTTCCGCACCATTCACATTTAATTTTATTAGCCATAAAATCTCCTATAAGACACAAATAATTTATTTTTTTGTTATTAAATAATTATATCATATCTATATTATAAACAACAAAGTAAAAAAATCTATTTCTTGGAGGTTTTAAAATGAGAAAAAAATCAGAAGTTCTAATTGATGAAGAACTAAAACAAAAAATAGTAGATACTTTAGAAGAAGAAATGCACTTATCGGTTAAACTAGTTAATTCCTCCAAAGAAATAAAATGGAATGAAGAGTATAATATTCCAGTTTATGTTGATTTGGAAGAATATTCAAATGAAAAATTAAACGAAATATTATCTGATTTTTCTGATGATATTTACGAAGCAATAGATTATGAAAGAGAAGGTTTTTCATCTCTTGCAATGTCTATGAAAACTGAAAACGATTCAGAATTAAAAGTATTTGTTAAAATAACTAATAGAGATGAAAGTAACGATGAATGCTTAAATATTGTTTTAGTATATTAAAAAAGAGAGGCTTTTACCTCTCTTTTTTTATTTATTCTTATTAATCACCAAAATATAATAAATCGTCTAAAGTCTTACCTGTTCCATAAACTTGAACATTTCTTTCAGAATTTACTATACTATTGTTAAATATTACAGGTATATAAACCGTCTTCTTTCTATTATCACCATACTGGTATTCAGCATCTAACCAATATTGACCATTAGAATCTTTTTCCAAACTAAAGATATTAAGATAATCTCCAGTATTGCATTTTACAACACTAACATTTAACTCATCTTTTGTTTTTCCAGTACCAGTTGTGAGCTCTCCATTTTTAGAATTAAGTTTATAAGAAACAAAAACTTTTTTATCAGTAGCAGCCATAAGGTCTTGTCTAAGCTTAAATCCTTTTGTTGAAGTCTTAAAATTATCTGTAAGTTCAAAGGTTTCTACATCATAGAAGTTGTGAACGTCATCAATTTCAACTTCTTCAATTGTCTTCTCATCAACAATTCTAAAAGCACCTTGATAATAATGCTCAAAAGGATTCTGAGTCTTAATATATATACCACCAGTAATATTACCAAGAGCATCTATCTTTAAATTATTAAATAAAATTCTAGAACTATTAAGAGTTGTATCTTCTGTACCATCTAAAAGTTTAACTGTAAAAGGAGTTACAGAATCCTTTCCAATACTTAGTAAAGATTCTTGAGTATCCATACAAATAGGATTTTCTACTAAATTTGGAATCATATCTTCATAAATATCCTTATTATCAGTATAGTTTAAATCTGTTTTATTTTTTCCTTCAATAACTGTATCTAATACATAAACATCTGTACCATCTAAAGCACTAGAAGGAATTAAATCAGATTGAAGAATTTGAACTGGATAAGAAAACTTTGAAGTTTTTCCATAATCTCCATAAGCAACTTGTAAAACAGGATTTAAATCTGCAGCAATTTTCTTAATAATACCACTATTTATAATTTTATCAAAACTAGAAGAAGTTGTTGGATTCTGATATTGAATATTTAAAACATCAGAATATCCATCTCTGTCAAAGTCGTAAGAACCATAATATTTGTTAGTCAAAGTAAATGTAATTGTTTCACTACTTGAAACATCAAGTGTTTGAGCTTCTTGAACAGATGTATCAGGAACTTCTACAGCATACATATTAGGAGCAGGAACAAGAGCACAATCATTCATAAATAAATTATACTGCTTATTTCCTACAACAGAAGATAAACTTCCAACCAAATAATAGCCTTCAACATAAGTTCCATTTTCTGTTCCATTTGCGTAATCAAGCATACCATAATAATCTTCGTCAATAGAACAAACAAGAGAAGTTCTAGATGGATTTTTTTCTACATATTCTTTATATTCATTATCTTTATCAATATATCCAGCTTCGTCATACATAACATATAAACAATTTCTTGTTTCCTGAGTTCCATCTGAATTAGGAATAATAATATTTCCCTGTAAGACCTGGTCAGGAGTTATATATATGGCAAGTCTTTGAGCATTGAAAATAGAAACAGCTCTATCTACGTCAGTATTAAAACTATTAATTAAAGCATAAGGATTAATAATTTTACTTTGTAATATAACGTCAGAATTCCCACCGTTTACCATTTCCTGAATCTGTGCCTCTTCCTTACTCATACCACAACCAGTTAAAGTAGAAGCAGATAATAGAAGCAATAAAGGCAAAAATAAAATTTTCTTTTTCATTAAAAATCTCCTTATTGTTAAAGTTAAATAGAAATTCATTTATATTATATCAATAAGATAAATCATTTAAAGATTTGTTTAGTTTTATAAAACGTGAAAATAATATAGGACAAACTAAAAAAAAGAAGGGTCAAAAACCCTTCTTTTTATTTTTTTGGTTATCTATTAGAGAAACCACCTCTCTCAATTGTTGAGAAAGAATTATTAACATTGTTTCTGGACAAAAGCTCTCTCTGACGCTTTTTAAAATTTTCAGGGATAAATTCTTGGTCATTACACTCTTTAAGTGCAATATCTTCCATTTCGTGAATCTTTTCATTCTGATTTGAAAGCATATAACTAAGAGCAAGGTCAAGAACTTCTGCATTAATAACACCAAGTTTCTTTCTTTTTGCAAGTTCCCTAGCTTTTACTACAATAGCCTCAATTTCAGCCTGAGTATAGCCATCAGTGTTTTCAGCAAGCTTATTAACATCGACATCATCACTCATAGGAAGAGAACTATCTTTGCTAAGATGCAATTTAAATACTGCTGCCCTTTCTTTAGCTGTTGGAGCAAAGAATGGGATTTTCTTATCGAAACGACCAGGTCTCTTCAATGCTTCATCAACATTGTTAGGATAGTTTGTAGCTGCAAACCAAAGAATCTTTCCTCTATTAGAAGGCTTAGACATTTCAGCTAGAAGCATACCAAACAGATTAGCGTTTACTCTACTTCCACCATCATCGCCACCATTTCCTCTAGACATAGACTGGTCAATCTCATCCATAAATACACCACAAGGCGACAAAGCTCTGAAAACCTGTAAAGCTTTTTCCATAGACTTTTCTGATTCACCAACATATTTTCCAAGAATCTTTGAAAGCTTAAACTCAACAAAACTAATACCTGAGTCAGCAGCAAGACACTTAGCAAAGAAGGTTTTACCTGTACCAGGAGGGCCCATAAGCATAACACCCTTAGGAACAATATCTGTATCACCATTTTTAATGGCATCGATAACAACTTCTTTGAAATAAGATTTAATTGTTTCTTGTCCAGCAAACTGTGAGAGACTAAGACCTTCTGTATCGAAAATCTCAATAACTTCACCGAATTCCTTGCGAATAATCTCTTTCTTCTTATCAAGAATCATCTTAGAATCAATATATCCAAGATTGTAAGCATTTAGAAGAATATCTTCAATAGAAATAAGCTGAAGTCCTGCAGTCATATTTGCAATAACTTCAATACTGATTTCCATATCTGTATGGTCATAAGCATCTTCATTCTTATTATACCAATGCTCGATAAAATCTCTTCTCTGCTCTGCATCAGGGAGTTCAATGTTGATAAGAGAAATTCTTGAATTATTTCCAAGGAACATAGGATGAATTGTAGCTGTGCTTTCAGTTATAAAAAAGGCAATATTTGCTGAATTTACAAAGTTAGAAGAATTTATAGCTGAGTGAATAGCAACAATATTAGCCTTATCTTCTGCACTTGAATAATCACCAGCAGGGATGATATACTCAGGATAATAGAAAATAAAGGCACTGTGACCATCTCTGTTATTCATAAGATTGATAATATCTTTTAATTCAATTCCGCTTTTCTTTGAATTAACAGCAACACCCTTTGTATTTATATCATAGATATAAACTTCTTCAAGCTTAAAAGCACCAACCCTATTCTTGTCAAGTAGATACTTGGTAAGATAATCCTTGAGATAACTTGTCTCAAAAGCATAGTCTCCAATGTTTCCAGTAAACATAAAAGCATTGGAAATCTGTCCCTTATAAGCTTCCTGAACTTCTTTTTGCCAATTAGGAATTTTCATCTTTCTATTTTTCCTCCTAAAACATTTATTCCTAGTTATATTATATCATTCTAAGTATAAAAAAACAATTAAATATTAATATAAATATGAAAAATTAATATTATTTTTAAAATAAAAAAATTAACCTAGAATAATCTAGGTTAATTTAAATAACAAGTTAAAAATCAGAAATTTTATAAAAACGTATAGATTAATTTTCTTTAATTGGGAAAGAAAGGTCATCTAAATCAACATCTACAAAATCAAAAATAGGGTCTGACTTCTTAGAAGAAAGACAAATCTTTACTGTAGCCTTTGTCTTAGCAAGTTCTGTAATATAACCAAGATATTCCTTGCCTTCATAGGGACACTTTACATAATCTCCAACTCTAAAAGAAACTGCATTTTCCATAAATAAACTCCATCCTTTTTAAATATTTACATATTCACAATTTGATAAATCAAAACCTAATATTATAGATAGGGTTTTCTAAATATTAGGAAAAATAAAAAGAAAATTGTTAGATATAGATTATACCTTTAGATTGATTAACTCAGCATCTAAATAAATTTTTATTTTTTACTTTTTTAAATAGTATATAGAAAAGAAATACTATTCAAATTTAAACATATAATTTTTTTAGTATTAATTATAAAAAATGTATTTATCAAATTGTTATCAAATATAAAATATCATTTAATTTATATTTTTTCAAGACAATTTTAAAAATTTTTTAAGAAAAGAGATAAGATATGGGATTCACAGGAGATTCTATCGTAATAAAAGACGATTATTCTTTTGAAAGAATGGAAAATTTGAATATGGGAGATGTTATTTTAGGACCAGAAGGACCTGCAATAATTGTTAAAATCTCTGAAGAATATAAAGATTCTGCATACTCTATAAAAACCAAAAATTTCTTAGAATACTTTATAGATGAAGATACAGAAATTTTAGCAAGTAAATGGTTTAATTTATTTAATAAAGAAACATCAAAATTTGAAACATATTTAAAACCATCAGAATATTTAAAAATAAAAGATATTTCACCAACAACTCTTTTATGTTTAAATAATTTGCCTCTTTTAGAGAATAATTCTTTTACTAATCCAATCCTCTATGGATTGTTATTAAATAAAGCTTATTTAAATAAAAAAAGTGAAACAGAAATAAATATAATTGCAAAAAATATTCAGAAATATTCAAAACTAATAAAAAATAGTGATGATTCTCTCTATATCCAATCAGAAAAGAATTTAACTTTTATAAACAACCCAAGATATGATTGGGTAAAAGACCTTGATTGCAAAGATTATCAAAGAAAAATAAACGAAAGAATGTTTTTAGCAAACAAAGATATAATTAAAAATTTCTTAATCACTTTTACAAAATCAAATACAGATATCTTTTTAAAAGAAGATGAATTTAGACTTTACGTAGAAAGTAAAATTTTAGCAATACAACTTTTTTATTTATATTCTTGTATTTATAATCAGACACCAATAATTGAAAAAGTCGATAAAAAAACAGTTGAATATAAAAAAATAGTACAAGCAAATAGAAAAAAACATTTCGCAGTAACTATGATGCCAGAAGAAAAAACTTTAAAGAAAGTAGACTTATTCTATCAAGAAATAGATAAGATAAATTTGGTAAATAAAAGACTTAAAATCTATAATATAGAAGTTTTATATGACAAACCTTATTATGTAAATAATATAATAGTCGGAAAGAAGGAGATTTAATATGAGCTTTTTAGTTTGGGGAATTATATATATAGTAATGTTTATAGCTTTAATGGTTATAACAACTTTTAGAAGAGTAAAAAAACAAGAAGAATATATTGCAGATAATAATATTATAAAAGCTAAAGTTATTGGAAATGTTGTAGCAACTCGTGGAGAAGAACAAGAACACCACGCTGTACTTGCGTATATAGTAAACGATGTAATGTATAAAAAAGAATGTTTAAATGGTTACAATAAAAAAATACACGAAGTTGGAGATATTGTAAATATTAGATATAATGTTCAGAATCCAGAAGAAATTGAACTTATGGATGTTGTAAAAAAAGTTCACAATACAAAGATAGAATGGATAATGACAATTCTTCTTCTTGTATCAGGAATTGCAATGATAATGAATGGAATTTAAAAAGAGAGGCTTTAAACCTCTCTTTTTTTAAATATTTTATAAATTCTACAACAATTGCCTCCAAAACTAATAAATTCATTATATTATCCACCAATCAGTTGTTAAAAGACCTTTGATTTTAGTGGTTAAAAATTTTAAAAATCAAAAAAATCCCATAAAATAGGCATTTAGCGTAAAAGCGAAAATGTCTATTTTTTCTTTGTGCAATTTTAACGAATTTTCAAACCTAAAACTGGACTATGTTGTATGAAAATAAATATAATGATGTATAGATTTTCATACATAACAATCTTTAAAAGTCATAATAAAAATATGGAGGTGATTATCGTAATGAATTTAGAAATTCTTTTTAGCGATTATTATAAGGTTCTGTCTGTTCTTTATGATAATTGCACAACATTTAAAGGGGAAACCTATTGTCCTTTAAGTCAAGAAGAAATAGCAAAAGAACTTGGTGTTACCAGACTTACTGCGTCTAATCTTCTTAAAAGACTTAAAGAACTTGGTTATATTTCTTTTGATACACCAAGGAAATATATAATTTCAGACCAAATTAGAAATATAATAAAACAATTGAAAAATATTAAATAAGAAAGGAATTTGTTCAAAATGACAAAACAAGAATTAGCAAGTAAAATTTGGGAAACTGCAAATGAGTTAAGAAAGAAAATTAAAGCTGATGAATTTAAGGACTATATTATTGGCTTTATGTTTTATAAATATTTATCTGACAAAGAAGAAGACTATATAGAAAAACAAGGTGCTACAAAAGAAGATTTAAAAGAAATTGATGAAGATACAATTGAAATGTTCAAAACAGACCTTGGATATTTTATTCAAATCGATGATTTGTATTCTTCTTGGGAAGAAATGGGCGGAAAATTGGGAGCATCTAATGTTTCCAATGCTATAAAACATTTTAACGAAAATATTAACGATTCTTATAAAAATGTATTTGAAAATATTTTTTCCACACTTCATCAAGGACTTGAAAAATTAGGTGATAATTCAGGCTCAAAAGATGAAGCAGTAAGAGATATTGTTAATTTAATAAAACAAATTCCAACTATGCACGATACTTACGATGTATTGGGATATATATACGAATATTTAATGTATAAATTTGCAACAGACGCAAAGCGTGACGGTGCATATTATACGCCTAACGAGGTTTCTATTTTGATGTCTCGCATTATTGCTAATGCAATGAAAGATAAAAAGAAATTAACTATTTATGACCCAACTTGTGGTTCTGGTTCACTTCTTTTAAATATTGGAAAAGAAATGAGTAAATATATTGATAAAAATCAAGTTGAGTATTATGGACAAGAGCTTATTACCGAAACATATAACTTAACAAGAATGAATCTTGTTATGAAAGGCATTAAAACAAGCAACATTTTCGTTCGAAATGGTGATACATTGGCAGAGGACTGGCCATATTTTGATGAAGATACAAAATATAAAACTTTATTTGTAAATGCAGTAGCATCGAATCCGCCTTATTCTGCACATTGGAATCCAGATAAACACGAAAGTGACCAAAGATTTAGTTATGGTTTAGCTCCTTCAAGCAAGGCTGATTATGCATTTTTGCAACATTGTTTATATCATTTACAACCAGATGGAATTATGACTATTGTATTGCCTCACGGTGTCTTATTCAGAGGAAATGACGAAGCAACAATTAGAAGAAACCTTGTTGAAAATGGACATATAGAGACTATTATAGGGTTACCTTCTAATCTTTTTTATAATACTGGAATTCCAACAATTATTATGGTTTTAAGAAAGAAAAGAACTAGTGATGATATTCTTTTCATTGATGCTTCACAAGGATTTTTTAAACCAGGAAAACAAAATGTACTTCGTGAAAGAGATTTAAGGAAAATTATTGATGCAATTAACAATAGAAAAGATATTGCAAATTTTGCAAAATTAGTATCAAAACAAACAATTATAGAAAATGATTATAATTTGAATATTCCTAGATATGTTAATGCAAAACCAAAACAGGACGTTTATGATTTATTTGCAACAATGTCAGGGGAAATATTAAATGATGAATTAGAAAAATTTGATAATTTTTGGAAGACATTCCCACAGATAAAAAGTTCTTTATTAGATAAAAGTCCTAAGTATGAAAATTATAGTGTTTTTAAAAATGTAGATATAAAATCACTTATTCACGATGATATAGATGTTAATAATTTTAAAGATAGTTTTAATGTTTTATCTGTCGAATATCAAAATTATTTAATTTCTGTCCTCATTGAAAACATCTTAAAAACGGATTTACATACAATAGATGATTTGTCTGAAAAATTGTTTAATGTTTTTGACAAAAAAATATTGGTAGATAAGTATGCACTTTATCAAATTCTTGCTGAAAATTGGAAATCTATTGAAACAGACCTTGAAATTATCAGAACAAATGGGATTGATATATGTAAAAAAGTCGAACCTAATATGGTTATTAAAAAAGATAAACAAAAAAAGACTTATGAAGAACAAAACGGATGGAAAGGTAGAATTATTCCTTTCGATATTATTAAAGCCAATTTCTTTACAAAAGAATTATGCGAAATAAAAAATCTTGAAAATAAAACAAACGAATATTCTTCTATATATTCAGAAATATTTGAAAATTTAGATGAAGACACAAAAGAATTTGTTAGAAAATATGATACTAATGACGAACCAAAAGATGAATTTGATGACAAAAAGTTAAATTCTTATATTAAATTATTTGTAGAAGAAAATATTTTATATCAATTAACTAATGAAAGGAATGAAGTTAAAGAACAATACGTCATAATATTGGATTCATTGGAAGAAGATATAAAATTATCATTATTAGACAAAACAGGAAAAAAGATAGTTGATAAAAATTTAAATACTATTTTAAAAAAAGCAAAATCAAATGATAACGAATTAGCACAAAAATTAGAAAATATAAAAACCTTTATCAAACAAGAAAAAGACTTAAATAAACCAATTGAACAAATTAGCAAAATTTTAATAAATACACCAAAAGAAGAATTGAATTTAGAGAGTTTATTGAACGATTTAAATGATTCTTTAAAAATAAAAATAGTATCTCAATATAATGAAAATATTGAAATGTTTGAAATGTTAAAACTTGCTAGTTCTTCTATCGCTAATGAAAAAGATTGCAATAGTAAAATAAAAAATATAACAAATGTGCTTGAAGATAAAGCAAAAGAAAAAGTTGAAAATTTAAGTGATAATGAAATAAACCAAATGCTTATTTCTAAATGGATTGTTCCAATAATTGAAAAAATTAAAGACATTTCAACTGCAACTATTGATAATTTTGTAAAAGATTTAGAATTGCTTAAAAATAAATACTCTAATCCTTTAAATGAAATCGAAGCAAATCTTACAAGTAGAAATAAAGAACTTAATGATTTAATGAGTAACCTTGTAGGAAGCAAACAAGACTTAGAAGCAATAGAAATGTTTAAAATTTTATTAAAATAAATTATTTAAGGAGTAGAGTATGAAAAATCCCGAATTAAGATTTAAAAAAGAAGATGGAAGTGATTATCCAGACTATTCAAAAAGTAAATTTGAAAATATTGTCGAATTTAGCAGTGGTACAAATGTTCCAGATACGCCTGATGGAAAATATTATAATTTAACAATGGGTTCAGTGTCTATTGATGGGAAATTACTACCATCTTTGCACACAAACAATACAGATAAATTGTTAAATAAAGGACAGTTAATAATGCCAAATCGAGATGTTGGAATGGGATATGTGATTGGACGTAGTGCATATATAGATAAGGACAATACTTATTATGCAGGTAATTGTTTATATGTGCTCACGATGGATGAAACTAAAATTGTACCACAATATTTAAACCAATATATAAATTCTGATATTGTAAGAAAAATGTTTAATCAAATAATGTCTGTAAGTAGTCCAAAACAAATAACATTAGCAGATACAAAAAAATTAGAATTTAATATTTCAACAGACGTTGATGAACAGACAAAAATAGCGTCTTTATTATCTGACCTTGATATAAAAATTCTAGCACAAGAAGAAAAAATTAAAAAATTAAAAGAATACAAAAGTGCTATGTTAGCAAAAATGTTTCCAAAGGATGGGCAAAAAACACCAGAAATTAGATTTGATGGATTTGATGATGAATGGAAAGAATGTAGTTTAGGCAGTTCGTTGTCTCTTTTAAAGGATGGAACGCACGGGACACATAAAGATGCATCTGGACCACTTCTTTTAAGTGCTAAAAATATAAAAGATGGATTTGTACAATGGGATGAAACAGACAGAAGAATTTCATACGAAGACTACGAAAAAATACATTCTAATTTTTCATTAGAAGAAAATGATATTCTTTTAACAATCGTAGGAACTATTGGCGAATCAGCAATATTAAAAAATCCAAAAGGTCTGACTTTTCAACGTAGTGTTGCTTTTTTGAGACCTAAAAAAAATATTTTATCGGAATTTTTATATACAGAAATACAAACTTCAATATTTCAAAATGAACTTGAAAGTAGAAAATCAACATCTGCACAGTCTGGGGTTTATCTTGGCAGTCTAGCTGAGATACCTATAAAAATTCCATCGTCTTTAGATGAACAAGAAAAAATAGGCAAATATTTTAATATACTCGATGAAAAAATTGATTTAGAAATTCAAAAACTCAATAAAATTAAAGATTTTAAAAAAGCAGTATTAAATAAAATTTTGTTATAAAAGAGGTTAAGATATGGCAATTAAAGAAAAAGCAGCATTAGATAGATTATTGATTGGCGGAGAAGTTTTTTTCAATGAAGATAATCTTAAATATGCAACTTCATTATGCAATGATTTGCTTTCTCCAAAGAATGAAATTATATACGAAAATCAAGAAAGACCAGATATATTAATTATTTCCGACACTAATATTTATGGAATAGAACATTTTGAATTCGATGATTTTAAAAGGGAAAAAGGAAGTACAGGGAAAGCCACAGTTAAAAAATTTGAAAAAGATTTTGATAAAGATTTTGAACAAGCAAATGTTGAAGAAGGATATTTTAGAAAAAATATAGACTTAAAAGAAACACTTCTATTTGCTGATTATGATTTTTTTGTAAAGAATTTTATTGAATCATTTAACGACCATTATAGCAAAATAAATGAATACAAAAAAAATATAGAGGAATATTTGAAAATAAATAGTTTACAACGAGAAATAAAAATTTTATTTTTAATAGAAAATTCTTCACCTTTTTCGCCTTTAATATCAAAAAAAGGATACGAAGGTAAAATTTATTTACCATTCAACTCAAAAGAAATTTTAGATTGTGTTAACAATTCTGATAATTTAGATGGACTTATTTATTTGTCATATTTAAACAATGACATTAGATTTGTACATTCTTTTGATGGCGGTAAAATGATAAATGAAACATTTGAAAAAGATGCATATATGAGTAACAGTAAAGTTTTTATTTCGGATACCATAATAGTTATACCAAAAGAAAAAATTAAGGAAGGAGAAACATAATGCCTTTACCATATACAGGAAAGAATGGCGAATTAAATTTTCAAGCAGATTTAGTTGAAATGCTTAAAGAAGTCGGCTGGGAACAAGAAACACTTAATGATGTTTGTGGTCATAAATATATAACAGAACAAGATATCGTTGATAATTGGCGACAAATAATTTTTGATAATAACAAACAAGGTGATGTATTAAACGGTGTTCCTTTGTCAGATAATGAAATGCAACAAATATTGGATAAAGTCAATATAGAGTGCAATACTCCAATTAAAGCAAATCTTTTCTTGAATAGAAATGAAAAAGACAATATCTGTATTACAAGGGATGAAAATTCGTCTGATACAAAAAATGCTGGAAAATTGATTTATTTGACATTATTTAGTCCAGAAGAAATTGCTGGTGGAAAAACTAGATATCAAATAGCTGAACAAATTGAATTTAAAACATCTAAAAAATACAATGATAGACGTGGCGACATAATGCTTTTAATCAATGGAATTCCGTTAATTCACATAGAATTGAAGGCTGAAAATGTTCCAGTTATAGATGCTACAAATCAAATTGAAACATACGCAAAAGAAAATGTTTTTACAGGGGTTTTTAGTTTTATACAAGTTTTCTTTGCTATCACTCCAAAAGATGCACTTTATTTTGCAAATCCAGGCTCTTACAAAAATTACAATCCATCATTTTTCTTTAGATGGGGCGACAAGAATAATAAAATAGTTAAAGATTGGCGTGAATTATGTAAAGGTGAGAACCCAATTCTTTCCATTCCAGAAGCACACAAATTGATAGGTTATTACACTATTGCAGATAAAGCAAAAGATACTTTAAAAGTTGTCAGAAGTTATCAATACAACGCAATTAATGCAATTATAAATAAAGTAAGAAAGAAAAATCTTAATTGGAATGATTGTAAACAACAAGGCGGCTATATCTGGTGTACTACTGGCGGTGGAAAAACGATGACATCTTTTAAAGCAGGTCAAATGATTATTGATTTGGGATTGGCCGATAAAGTTGTTTTTGTTGTTGATAGAACAGAATTAGACACACAATCTTTAAAAGAATACAATTCTTTTGCAAGGAATGGACAAGTAATAGAAGAAACAAGTAGTACGTCCACTTTATTTAAAAAATTAAAGAGTAAAAATGAAGAAGATTTAATCGTTACTACTATTCAAAAATTATCCAAAATTAACGATGATGATTATAAAGATAAAGCGAATGATTTAAAAATAATAAAAGACAAACGAATAGTTTTAATAATTGACGAGGCCCACCGTAGTCAATTTGGTAAAATGCACGGAAATGTAAAGGATACTTTCAAAAATGCTTTATTTATTGGTTTTACAGGTACACCAATAATGATAGAAAACGAGAAACCTGATACAACTAAAACAGTTTTTGGCGATTGTTTATCTATATATTCTATTGCAGATGGCATTAGAGACAAAAATGTCTTGGGATTTGACCCGCATAGTGTCAATACCTATAACGAAAAAGATTTAAGGGAAAAAGTTGCTTTAAGTCAATGTAATGCCAGTTCTTTTGATGAAGTAAAAGATAATCCATCTAAAATGGATATTTATAAAAACTTTATCAATAATATCTCAATGTGGACAAAGAAAGTTGTTGATGAAAATGGAAAAACAAAAGAAATAAAAGGTATAGAAGATTTGTTGCCATCAGACCAGTATGACAATGATAAACATAGAATGGCGGTTGTTAATAATATTATAGAAAACTGGAATGTATTGTCAAGAGGACAAAAAGGAACCACGTTTCACGCTATTTTAGCAACAGATTCAATTCCAGAAGCTATCGAATATTATCATATTTTTAAATCAAAGAATGAAAAAGGTGAATGTGATTTAAATGTTACTTCTTTATTTGACCCACATATTGACAATAATACATCTAGAAAAAAAGCACATGCAAAAGAAGATGCAATTTGTGAAATTATAGAAGATTACAACAATAAATATTTTAAAACTCAAAAATTTGACAAAAAGAATGACCCTAATGGGAAAAAATTTAAAACTGATGTAATCAATAGGTTGTCACATAAAGAAAATTATAAGAATATTTGTCATCACGATGAAATGATTGATATTATTATTGTAGTAGACCAATTACTTACTGGCTTTGATAGTGCTTATGTAAATACATTGTATCTCGATAAAGTTTTGGAAATGGATAATTTAATTCAAGCAATTTCAAGAACTAATCGTGTGTATGACCAGGAAGAGAAGCCGTTCGGTATATTTAAATTTTATAGAAAGCCATATTCAATGGAGAGATATCTTAATGAAGCATTACAACTTTATTGCGAAGGTGGAGCTGATATGGCAAGAGCTGCAACAATTGAAGAAAATATGAATTCTATAAAGAAAATTTATGCTATTATTAAAGATATTTTTGATAAGGAAGGTATTGTAAATTATGATAGATGTCCAAAAGATAATTTTAACAGGCGTGAATTTAAAGAAAAATTTTCAGAATTAAAAGTCTTGATGAATTCTATTAGATTACAAGGTTGTAAGTGTGACGAAAATGGAGAATATGTTAGAATTAATGATGATGGCGTAATCTATAAATTAGATTTTGATAAAAATATTTATGAATTACTTCAAGTGAGATTTGATGATTGTAAAATACCAAAATCTGGAAAAACGTCAGGAACATCAAGCGGGGCTTACGATATTGCGACTATGACTCACGAATATGAGATGGAAAAAATTACTGCTGAATGGTTAGAAAAACATTTTAAAATTGCTGTATTGGCGTATAATGACGAAACAAAGAAGACAGAAGAAAAAGAACTTGCAATTCAAGAGTTTAAAAATCAATTAGGCAAATTATCCGAAATAGACCAAGATTATGCTAATCGCATAATAGATGATATTATTGATGGCTTTTTAATTTATGAAGATGGCAAATCATTATTTGATTATATTTCCGAATACAAAAACAATGATATAATGGAAAAAGTTGAAGAAGAATCTAATTTGTTTGGTTTAGATGCTAATTTGTTAAAACAAATAATAGATAATAAGCCAAGAAATGAACGTGAATTAAATGCAAATAATCAATTTACATTACTTAAAGAAAAAGCCGATATAAATAAAATTATTGAAACGTTTAAAAACAAATATGGAGTTACTTTAAATAGATTAAATGCAAGGGGTAAATTAGATAAAGAATTAAAAGATTTTATCTATGGAGAAGGTAACTATTAAAATTAAAAGGCTTATGGATTTCATAAGCCTTTTTTGTTTTTATGTTCTAAAACTATTTGCTTCGATAAATTTTAAATCTTCTTCATTTATCTTAGTGTGTTTATCGTTGTTTATTAAATTTAAGATTTGTTTGTCAATGTCTTTCTTCTTCAAAAGTTCGCTTATTACAGCGTATTTACCCCAGTGTGGTGAAATCTTATAATGTTTTCTTAAAGTTTCCAATTTATATTTTGGAATATCTTCAAGATATTTCCTTTTACTGAAAGAAATAATATTATCTTCTTCATCGTATTTAAAGTAAGGATTTTTAGTGACACTTCTTGCTTTTATTGTATGTTCTTTAAGAAGTGACATATACTTATCACTTACTTTTGGAAGTTCTAATTTTGACTTTACCAAATCTTTCTTTTTGTATGTAGTTTTTTGTTTAAGTATATCAATTAAAATCTTAGTAGCGTCCTCTAATGTTTTAGGGTCGTGTCCATTTGATACAGACCAGTTTCTTATATATACAAAGAAACCAATGTAATCACTTAAATATTTAGTAGATACACTTCTTGAATTGTATACTAAGAAACGTTTTAAGTGAGCGTGGAATTGGTTAACCCTTGAAAGTCCTAAACTATTAGCATTTTTGATATTTGAAAAATCTTCATAAGACATATAAGCGTTATAGATATAATCTATAAGTTGTTCGTTATAAAGTTTTTCAAGCACCTTTTGTTGTTTTTCATAGTCTTTTAAGTAAGTAGGGCTTGTTATATCAAGTGGTGTAATACCTGCTTTTTGAATTGTATCTAGGTAGTTTGAAGGTTTTATATAAAGTGGTATGTTTTTAAGTGTGCAATAATCTTTATAGACACTATTACCATCACTACAAAGGTATATTGGATTTTCTATGTAATCATCAAATTCGCTGGCAAACACTTCTTTGGTTAGTTTACCCAGTCCTATACACTTTGCTACTGCATAGCCATTTAAATCAACCATACAAACCACATTGGCAAATTCGTTGCCCATAACTCCATACTTTGATGGTACTCGTCCATA
>AUXO017876255.1_pt1 | contig 58374 bp, 82 predicted proteins | sample 768731 | NCBI WGS metagenome assembly AUXO01 (sample SAMN02715735, study PRJNA202380) | gut metagenome | biome: sheep rumen | host: Ovis aries | place: New Zealand: Palmerston North
ATCGAAAACAGAATCTGTTACTGGAACGTTATCGTCATCGAAAACAGAATCTGTTACTGGAACGTTATCGTCATCGAAAAATCTTTCTGGCGGATTAAGCTTAAATACTGGAGGATTATCTGATTATAATAAACTTCGTGAAGATACGCTTCCAAAAATTAACCACGTTATGTTAAAGGGCGATAAAACAGGGTCACAATTGTCATTGATCAATACTGGTGATCTTATTATGGAATCTGACATAGACAGAATCATTTTTGGAGGAATTGGATAAATGGCAAATAAATATTTAAATGATACTGGTCTTCTATATTTCTACAACAAACTGAAAACAGTTTTTCAGATGCAGGAAAGCGGAAAAGGACTTTCCACAAATGATTACACAACAACAGAAAAGAATAAACTGTCAGGCATTGCATCTGGTGCAGAAGTAAACCAGAATGCTTTCAGCAATGTCAAAGTTGGAACAACAACAGTTGCCGCAGATGGCAAAACAGACACACTTGAACTTGTAGCAGGCAGTAATATCACACTGACACCAGATGCGACAAATGATAAAGTCACAATTGCCGCGACAGATACAAAATACACTGCCGCAAGCGCAAATCCTTTAATGGATGGCACTGCCGCAGTGGGAACAAGTGCAAAATATGCGCGTGAAGATCATGTACATCCAAGTGACACAAGCAGAGTGCCAACAACAAGAAAAGTCAATGGTCATGCGTTATCGGCTGATGTTACTGTCACAAAATCAGATATTGGACTTGGAAATGTTGATAATACTGCTGACGCAAATAAACCGATTTCAACGGCAACACAGACTGCACTTGACAGTAAGCTTGAAACTGTAAAAGTGAACGGTACAGCGCTGACTGTGACTGATAAATCAGTTGATGTTACTGTTCCAATTGCAAGTGCAGAGGAAGTCAATGGAAGCACAGAATATTTAAAATTAGGTGTATTTGGTATTATTGAAGGTGAGGTGTCACCATATCGCGTACCTATGTTGGACGCATCAGGTCTGATGAATCAAGTAAATCTTCCTGCCGCAACATCATCAGCAAAAGGTGCGGTTACTGTTGACACAGCATTATCTTCAACATCAAAAAATCCTTTACAGAACAAAGCAATCAACACTGCGCTTGGAAATAAAGCGAATCTGGCATCACCGACATTCACCGGAACACCGAAAGCACCAACGGCAAGTGCAGGAACAAACACAACGCAGATTGCTACAACGGCATTTGTTAAAACGGCAGTTGATAATGCGGTTTCAGGAATCACGCAGTTTGATTTTGAGATCGTGACCAGTCTGCCGACAACAGGTGTAAAAGGTAAAATTTATCTTGTAGCACACAGTCATGGAACTGGTGACGCATATGATGAATACATCTGGACAGGATCAGCATTTGAAAAAATCGGCAATACTGATATTGATCTGTCTGGCTATATGAAAACAACAGACATGGTTGCAATCACAACATCTGAAATTGACACATTATTTGCATGAGGTGAAATGAATGGCAAATAAATATCTTGATTATGCCGGTTTACAAAGATTGATTATACAAATTAAATCATTGATTAAAGTCACAGGTGTAAAAGGTAATGCCGAATCAAGTTATAGAACCGGAAATGTGAATCTGACAGCGGCAAATGTTGGTGCTGTTGCAAGTAATGGTGATACAATGACTGGAAACTTAGTTGTTCCAAGCTGTAGAGCGGCAAACACATATTATGGGGTTAGTTTTGGGCGAACTACAGTCACGCCGGTCGAAACAATTCTTTACACTGGCATTAAATGGAAATCAGGCAGTCATATGCCAGTTGTTCATATTACTGGATACGCATATGGACTTAGCTCACCTGTTGAATTTAAAATTGGCTTTTACATTTATTCAGACAAAATTGGATGGTGCGGTGTAACAAATATGGGTTCATGGTCACCAAAAGTATATTTGTTTAAATACACAAACGATTCAATTGACTATGTTGCAATTGGTCTTGCAGGGTCTTGTTACTTTTTACAGTTAAGTGTAGATGTACAAGATGAAATGGGCAAGTTTAATAATATTGTGTTAGACAGCAATAAATGGTCATGGTCATTCTTGACTAATTCGGGCACAATACCAACACCTGACGGTGGAATAACATGTATTGCTGTTCCATATAAGGCTAATATTTTAAATCCATTAAAAGTTAACAGTCACACAGTCAATGCTGATGTTCCTTCTGGCGCAAAATTTACTGATACTGTTACAACAGTGACAACATCAGGAAGTGGAAACGCGGTCACGTCCGTCACAGCGTCAAATGGTGCGCTGACAGTAAAAAAAGACACAACGTTTCTGACATCACATCAGGACATTTCAGGTAAAGCAGATAAATCTGCAACAGTCAGCAATGTCACATACAATTCAACAAATAAAAAGATCACAAAAACAATAAATGGAACTACATCTGATGTTGTGACTGTTGCCACATTAAAAACAGCAATGAATTTGTCAAAATCTGATGTGGGTCTTGGAAATGTTGATAACACTGCCGATGCAAATAAAAGTGTAAGTCACGCAAGTACGGCTGATTCTGCAACACAAGATGCCGCTGGTAATGTTATTACTGCAACATACGTTAAAAACGTAAATGCCAGTGGATGGATTGCGGCAACAGGAATCACTAATATTGATGAATTTCCCGCTGAAAGTCTTTATGGCATATTCTGGTTAAATTGCGAAGATTCGAGTATAACAGGTGCAAAGCCTGCAACAGTTGGCGGTGGTATCCTGTTTAGTTTAAGACAATCTTCTGGCATATGCAGGCAGTTTTACATGGGCGTTACATCATCGGCAAAGAAGGTTCGATATTACAATTACAACACTGAAGCGTGGACAGCATGGGCAAATGCTTCCTGATGATTAAACGTTAGAAAAAGCTAACGGCTTTATAGGCTCGAACGAATAATCTGAGCCTCCTACGGCAGATGGTACTTACACACTGAAAGCGACCATTGCTTGCGGTGTACCGACATTATCGTGGGTTCAGTAGTTTAGAACTCGGTGGTGGAATAGGTAGACACACGTTGATTCTCCGTACGTCATCACTAAGTGATGTCAGCACCGCCATCTATTGTGATGCAAATAGAGACAACGGAAAACCTGTGCTGAGCAACATGTAAGGTGCAAATCCTTACCCGAGTTATTTTGCAAATTAAAATGACACTTTAAGTAAGGTATAAACAAAATGGATTTTATAGACTGGCTAATTGGACTCCCAGTAATTTGTAAACTGGGATTGTGCTATGGAATTGCGTTTATTTTCTTGCCACTGGGACAATGGCTTGAATATAAGCACGATGTTAAAAAATACGGAAAAGATATTGCTGATGAAATGGCACGGCGGTATTAAAACCGTGGAGCTTTAAGTAAGTAGTTTGCATCCGAAAAGGATGTATATAAACTCGGTGGCGGAATAGGTAGACGCTTATCCTTGTTGGAACATGCACAAGTATACGGTGATATAGCAAGCGATCAACACATGTTCATGTAAGGTGCAAATCCTTACCCGAGTTATTCTAGGGTGATTGCGTCCGGTATGACCTAGGCAACATACCAGATGAAAATGCGTGCACGTCTAGCGCGGCAGCAACGCACTATTCATGAACAGTGAAGAAGCGTGCCTGAGGGTTAGCCTTGACTCAGGCTCTTTTTTATTACTATGTTTATACGATTAAACGAAAATCCTTATGGCCAGCTCGTCGGTGATTGTACTGTACGAGCTGTTTCTACGTTATTAGATCAGGATTGGGACACGACTTATATTGGCCTTGTAGTTGAAGGCTTTATTGTAAAAGACATGCCCAATTCTAATCGTGTTTTGAGAGACTATTTGGAGCAACGTGGATTTATAAAGGAACTGATCCCAAATACCTGCCCAAACTGTTACACGGTTCGAGACTTTTGTCACGATCATTTGAAAGGACGATATTTACTCGCCACCGGAATGCATGTTATCACTGTCATCAACGGCGATTACTACGATAGTGGTGACTCTGGTGATATGGTTCCTATTTATTATTGGAGGAGAAAGTAATCATGCCAAACTACAATAACTATCCTATGGCTACACCGAATGGTTATCCGATGCAGCAGCCCAACCAGTATTCGGGCTATCAATACCAGACAAGCCCGTATACATCTTACACTCAGCCATTAGCGCAGCCTCAGTATCCTGCAGCAGCCCCTGTAAAGCAGAGTGTTGACTGGGTATCTGGAAGAAATGGTGCTGAGGCATATAGAGCTGATCCTGGATCAAGAGTGTATCTTCTCGATTCGACCGCACAGCGATTTTATGTAAAAGAAACAGGTTGGGATGGACGCCCTTCTCCTCTCATGACTTTCGAATACAAAGCTGTTGACTTCGGAAATCAAAATGAGCAGTCAAACGATGCTCCTGCTATGGACATGTCAAACTATGTTACAAAGCAGGACTTTGACGAACTCAAGAAAATGTATCAGGAGACAACAGAACAGCTCAAAAGACTTAACTCAAACAACAAGCAGAATCAGAGGTAAGGTATGAATTCATTTTACAATAATTCAACCGGGATGCTTGTCCCACCTCAGCAGATGATGCAACCAACACAACCTATGATTAATCCTCAGTCGCCGATTCTAAACATGTTCGGCGGCTTTTCCAATTTTATGCAGATTTATAACCAGTTCGCTAATTCTGGAATGAACCCTCAGACGATGGTTCCACAGATGATACAGCAAATGTTCAATAGCGGACGGATTACTCAAGACCAGTTAAATCAGGCTGTTCAGTTTGCAAATCAGTTAACTGGTCGTCGCTTCTGATTTACATCGATCTCGGCGCGCAAGATTGATTGTAAATATTTTCGTTTTTGGAGGTTTATTCAAACTATGTCTATTAATGACAACAACGGCAATGGACTCATTATGCCGGTAGCTCCCATGGTCAACGGTGGCTACAACAATGGTTTCGGAGGAGATGGCTCTTGGTGGCTGATCCTCTTCATTCTTCTTATTGCTGGTAACAACGGCTGGGGAACTGGCTTCGGTGGAGGCGGCATGCCTTACATGATGGGCCAGAACACTCAGAACGATGTTCAGCATGGCTTCGATCACGCAGCTGTAATTAACGGTATTACCGGTGTGCAGTCTGCCGTTACAGGTCTTGGTTCCCAGATTGCTTCTGGCTTTGCTTCAGCGGAAGTAGCTGACAACGCAAGACAGATGGCCAACATGCAGCAGGCATTTGCTTCCCAGACAGCTATGACAAGTGGCATGACAGCCCTTGGAACACAGCTCGCTAATTGCTGTTGCGAAAATAGGCTTGCAACTGCGAATCTGAACTCTACCATCCTCGCTGAGAACTGTGCTGACAGAGCTGCGGTAAGTGACGCACTCAGAGATGTCATCACAAATCAAAATGCGGGAGTTCAGAGAATCCTTGACACAATGTGCCAGGACAAGATCGATGCGAAGAATGAAAAGATTGCGGAACTTCAGAACCAGCTCAACATGGCGAACCTCGCTGCGTCCCAGACAGCTCAGACGGCTAAACTCCTCGCCGACAACGCTGCCCAGACTCAGGCCCTTGAGCAGTATCTGAACCCCGTACCGATCCCGGCATACCAGGTCCAGAATCCGAATTGCTGCAACAACTTCTATAACGGATACGGTTGTGGTTGCAATGGTTAATAGGAGGTGGCGGTAATGGCTCTTTATAGTGCACCCGCGCAGACTGTTAACCCCGGAGAAGCTATTGTTTTCAATACGGTAGAACCCTGTAATCGCGGTTTTATTAAGCATAGAGAAGGCACTGGTCCGTTCCTGTTTAGCGGCTGGCTTCCGAACTTTCTGAACGGTTGCCGTTGCAGAAAACAGAATGCAGTTTACAGTGTTGCTTTCGGCGCTAACATTGCTGTACCCGCTGGAGGTACTGCTGGCGAGATTTCTGTAGCTTTCATGGTTGACGGAGCGACGGTTCCGTTTAGTTCAATGAAGGTTACACCTGCCGCGGCAGAGCAGTTTTTCAATGTTGGCCGTGCTATGAATGTTCCAATTTGGCGAGGCTGTTGTGAGACGCTTACGATCGTTAATACTAGCGATCAGCCGATCTCAATCGATAACGGATCAGTTGGAATTATCCGTCCTGACTTACAGGTAACCTACTAAGGAGGATTCATATGGAAGAACTTGATAAGCAGCTCGAAAAACTTGAAGAGAAAGTTGCAAAAGAGCTTGAAAAGATCAATGCAAAAACCGAGATGAGTCCGACTGACTTAAAGGCTGCTACTGATGCTCTTTGCCTCGTTGAAAAGATCGTAAAAGTTCAAAATGGGGGAGAAGAGTATTCAGAAGGAGTCCACGGAAGCTATCGAGGTAGTTACGGTAGGATGAGAAGTCCTAGAACAGGTCGCTATATGAGCATGGACCGTGGCTATAGTGGTCACAGTATCCATGACCGTATGGTTGACAGACTCGAACAGATGATGGACGAAGCTGGCAGTGAGTACGAGCGCGATGTCATTGCAAGCTGGATCCACAAGATCGAGTCAGAGCAGTAAGAGATTGGAGAGATGAGCTTAACCGCTTGTCTCTCCTTTTTCTTTTTATGAGGAAGAACTATGTACAATGATGAACTTTATCATCATGGTGTTAAAGGTCAGCGTTGGGGATTAAGAAGATACCAGAATCCTGATGGTACTAGAACCGAAGCTGGAAAAAAGCGAGCACAGAAAGCTCGTAGTTCTAAAACTAAAGGTTTTGGTGCAAAGATTAAATCTGTACTAGCAAATCGAAAAAAGAAGAAGCTTCTTAAGAAAGCTAAGCAAGCCCAGGCGGCTAGAGCACTCAAGGAAAAACTGGCTGAAAGACGTAGAAAGAAGATTGCAAGTAGTCCATCTTTGATTAGAAAACATGCTGATGAGTTTACGGTCGAAGAACTTCAGACAATCAAGAAAAGACTTGAATTGGATAGAGATTTTGCCAAACTTTCTCAGGATAAATTCAATAGAGGCAAAGACTATATCAACTCTATTAGTAGTGTTCTTGAGAATTCTATCAAGATTTACAACGGTGTGTCAGCTGTTGTAAACGCTTATAACGAGCAGTCAGGAACTGGTGCTAAAAACAGAGTTCTGATTAATACTAATCCGTCTAACCAGAAAAAGGACAATTCTTAACTAGAAAGAATTTAATACCATGACATTATCTAATAAAGCAACTCCGATTTATTATGGACGATTTAGGGATGCTGTTTTACGAGGTGATATAGCAGTCAACGAGCTCGTATCTATGGAAATGAATCGGATCGATGCTTTAATAGCTAATCCGGGCATTTACTATGATCCAAATGCAATCAATGGTTATATTCAGTTTTGCGAAAACGAATTAACACTGACTGATGGAAGTAGGATGTTTCTTTTGGACACTTTCAAACTTTGGGCCGAGCAGTTATTTGGCTGGTATTATTTTGTAGAACGAAGTGTCTATGAGCCTAACAAGGATGGTCCTGGTGGTCATTATGTTAGGAAAATGATCAAGAAAAGACTGATTAACAAACAGTACTTGATAGTCGGTCGAGGTGCTGCAAAGTCTATGTATGGTTCTAGCGTTCAAAGTTATTACTTAGCTATTGATAGCACAACGAATCATCAAATTACCACAGCACCAACAATGAAACAAGCAGAGGAAATCATGTCCCCGATTAGGACAGCGATTACTCGAAAGAGAGGCCCATGGTTTAAGATGTTGACGTTGGGCTCATTACAAAATACTACCGGTAGCAAAGCTGACCGGGTTAAATTAGCATCGACTAAAAAAGGAATTGAGAATTTCATCACTGGTTCTCTTCTTGAAGTACGACCAATGAGTATTGATAAGCTTCAGGGTATGAGACCTAAAGTAGCTACTGTTGACGAATGGCTATCTGGTGACGTTCGAGAGGATGTTGTTGGTGCTATAGAGCAAGGTGCATCCAAGCTCGATGATTATATTATCATTGCTATGAGTTCTGAAGGTACTGTACGAAACGGTAGCGGTGATGATATTAAGATCGAATTGATGAAGATCTTAAAGGGTGAGTATGTAAACCCTCATGTTTCTATCTGGTGGTACAGACTCGACGATATTCATGAAATCGAGGATCCGTCTACCTGGGAGAAGGCGAACCCTAATCTTGGAAAGACAGTAACATATGAAACTTACCAGTTAGACAAGGAACGTGCCGAAAAGTCACCTGCAAGTAGGAATGATATTTTAGCAAAGCGTTTCGGAATTCCAATGGAAGGTTATACATACTTCTTCACTTACCAGGAGATTATCGTGCATAGAAAGAGAACATTCTGGTCTATGCCATGCTCTCTGGGAGCCGATCTTTCTCAAGGCGACGACTTCTGTGCGTTTACGTTCCTATTCCCGTTAAGTAATGGTGAATTTGGAATTAAGACCAGAAGTTATATTACATCCAGAACGCTTCTACAGCTTCCTGCATCTATGCGTCTTCGTTACGAAAGATTTATTCAGGAAGGCAGTTTGATCGTTTTGGATGGAACAGTACTTGACATGATGGATGTCTATGACGATTTGGATAACCATATTGTCGAGTCTAATTACGATGTCAGGTCATTTGGGTACGACCCTTACAATGCTAAGGAGTTTGTTGAAAGATGGCAGACAGAAAACGGACCGTTTGGTATTGAAAAAGTAATACAGGGTGCAAAGACAGAGTCGGTTCCTCTTGGCGAATTAAAGAAGATGGCAGAGGATCGACTTTTATTATTTGACGAAGAACTCATGTCATTTGCTATGAGTAATTGTGTTACTTTGCAGGACACAAACGGTAATCGAAAGCTTCTTAAGAAGAGACATGATGCAAAAATCGATAACGTTGCGGCTTTGATGGATGCTTATGTCGCCTATAAGGCAAACAAAGAGGCTTTCGAATAAGAGGGATTGACTATGAATTATACATATAGAGATGAGCTCTATCACTATGGCGTCCCTGGCATGAAGTGGAAGGATCATGACTACGTCGAGAAACAGACTGGTCAGGCCCAGCTTTACAGAAATGTCCGAAGAACAACGGTTGGTGGTTCAAGCCGATCAAGACGTAGACGTAATGATACAGGTCAGACAGCAAATGTTCAAAAACGGGGCCAGGGTCTCGGCGGAAGTCCTCAGGTAAACAGACCACCCCAGTCAGCTAAACCTGGAAACAGACCGCATGGAAGAAAACGTAATGATACTGGGCAGGTTGCAACTGTTCACAAGAAGAACAGCATCCATAACTTTCCAACTACTCAGTCCGCTCAGGGACAGTCTAAAGGCGGTAATGTAGCAAGAACGAAAACTAGACCTAATTCTCCTATTATCAATGATAAGAACAAACTGAAGAAGGCTAACGATTTCGTTTCTAACTCTAAGAAAGCTATCGATAAAGCTGGAAAATGGTTGAATTCTAAAAAGAATGACGCTTCTTCTTATGTGAACAAGAAGGTATCTGATATCGGCAAATCGGTAGCTGAAGGTGAGAGACGTGTTAAAGGCGCTGCTTCTGATGCTAAGGAAAATGCTAGATATTATTCGACCAAAGCTGGACTTTCTGCAGAGAGCGCTAAAAATAGAGTTCTCGACGCTGTAGATGATGCTAAAAGAGCAGCCAATAGAACGAAATATGAGCTCAGACGAGCCAAGAATGATTTCACATATCGAATCAGAAAAGGTAAGAATGAGCGAAAGCATGATAAAGAAATCAGAGACAATAAGAACAATGACTTCGGAACTGCTCTGAAAGACACATACAATAGCTGGAAACGTCATGCTAAGAACAAAGTTGATCACACTAAAAAGAACGAGAAAGCTAGACGAGAATATTCCAAGAAGGAGAGAGAATTAGTTTCTAATCAGATGGATCGTTCTAATTCTTTGAAGAAAAAGATCAGAGATAACGAACGTAAGCATAAGCAGCATCAGAAGAATAGAGCTAAGGAAGAGAAACTGGCTAAAACAGGCAACCCTTCAAATAAGAAACTAGCAAAGACAGGTTCTAGTAAGAAAGGAAGATGGTGGTGAGCAATATGAGTTATACATACCCTAATGAACTTTGCCACTATGGCGTAATTGGAATGAAGTGGGGTATTCACAAAGGACGTTACGCTGATGCCTATGCTAAAGGTATTCGTAAGATCCAGAAATACGAAGAGCGTAGTAGAAAAGCTGAAGAGAAACTCGCTAGAACTGGTGGCGCTAGAGCTAGAGCAGCTGGATATGCTAGTCGAGCGGCTAGACTAAGAGCTAAAGCTAATCGTAGATTCCTTGTATTCAACCGTGAAGGAAAGAGAAGAAAAGCTGATCAGCTCGAAGCGAAAGCAGCTAGGATCAATGACAAGCAGGAACGTCTTCGCTATAAGACATCTAACAATGCTAGGAAGGCCGAAAAGTTCTACAAGAAAATGGAGAAGAATTTCGCAAATATTCCGAAGAGCAAACTGAATAAGCAGGATGTCGAATACGGTAAGCGGTATGCCAAACTTCTTGAAGAAAGACGTCGTAGAAGAGAAATCGAACGAGGCACAAGAGGATGGTAAGATATTCTGCAAAAAGAAAAAGGTGACTAAATGGTTAACATTATTGAGCGTATTCAGCGAGGCTGGAACGCTTTTTTAAACAAAGAGCCGCCTAGCAGACCGTATCTTTATGACGCTGGATATTCTTATCGCCCTGACAGACCTAGATTCTCTCGTGGAAATGAACGATCTATAGTCACAGCCGTTTATAACAGAATTGCTGTTGATGTGGCCGCTATTAAGGTCGAGCATGTAAGACTTGATGAGAACGGGCGTTATTCTGAAACTATCGATTCGAAACTTAACAGGGCGTTAACTGTTAGCGCGAATATTGATCAAACAGGCAGAGCTCTTATACAAGACATTGTGATGTCTATGTTTGATGAAGGATGTGTGGCTATTGTACCAACTGATACAACCGCAAATCCTAATTTCACAGAGTCTTACGATATCATCTCTTTACGAACTGGAAAGGTCGTCGAGTGGTATCCAGACTGTGTGAAAGTACAACTTTTCAATGAGCAGAAAGGCAGAAAAGAAGAGATTGTTCTTCAGAAAAGCTATGTTGCAATCGTTGAAAATCCGTTCTATGCGATCATGAACGAGCCGAACTCGACTCTTCAGCGTCTTATTAGGAAATTAAACCTCTTAGACGCGATCGACGAACAAAGTGGAGCTGGTAAATTGGATCTTATCATCCAGTTGCCATATACAGTAAAAACTGAGACTAGACGTGCCCAGGCAGAACAGAGAAGGAAAGATATTGAGATGCAGTTAGCCAATACTAAGTATGGTATTGCTTATACTGATGCTACGGAACGTGTAACTCAGCTTAATCGTTCACTAGACAATAACTTGATGAAGCAGATCGAATATTTAACGAGTATGCTATACGGCCAGTTAGGTATTACGGACACAATCATTAACGGTACTGCCGATGAAAAGACTATGCTGAATTACTACAACAACACTATCGAACCTATTATTTCTGCTATCACGAACGAAATGACAAGAAAATTCATTTCACGTACTGCACGTACTCAGCTTCAGTCAATTCTGTTTTTTAGAGATCCGTTTAGATTGGTTCCTGTTGAAAAGATCGCTGATATTGCTGATAAATTCACCAGAAATGCAATCCTTTCTTCTAACGAACTTCGTGCGATTATTGGCTATAAACCAGTAATTGACGAACGTGCTGACGAACTCAGCAACAAGAACATTAACCAGGGCAATGGCGATGTGCCTCCTATGACAACCGAAGAATACCCAGACGAGTATCCGGAGGATGAGTATGTTGACGAAGAGGAGTATCCAGAAGAGGGTTATTAGACCTAATTACACCTATTCTTCAGAACTTTACCATTATGGAACCAAAGGTCAGAAGTGGGGTGTAAGAAGGTATCAGAATCCTGATGGGAGTCTTACAACTGCAGGAAAATTGCATTATGCAAAAACAAGTGCCAGGGCAGTTGGTTATTTGACTGGAGTCGGTGCTGCCAATTATGCAAAAGATTACTATAAAGCACTGTATAAGAAAGCAAATAAAGAAGCAAAACGTACTTCTTCGTCTAAGGAAGAATATAGAGCTTTAAAAAGCAAAAATCGTGATAAATACGAGAGAAACTTACACAGAGCAGAAAAAGAACGTAAGAAAGCGTTGATTAATCTCGCTAATAAGGACGATAAAGAGAGACTCAACAAAGCAATTAAGCTTACTGAGTCTTATCGTAATCGGGCTATTAAAGAGATTCCACACTATAGAGCTAAGAAAGTAGCGGCATTTGTTGCAAAGAAAGCTCTTAGATACGTTCCGGTTGCTGAAATTGGCGTTGCGATTACCGGTGGTACTGGTATTACTGGGCATGTTTCCTCAGTTTTAGGTAGAAACGCGTTTACTACGCAAGTTAAAAATGTCGTTAAAGCGACAAAAAACCTAAGTAAGACAAGAAAAATCACAGGTTATGACGTCTATAGAACTGGTAAAAAGATTGCTAACACTGTCAGTGGAAGAAAAAGAAGAAACGATTAACGGATAAGTGAGGAAATTCAAAATGGGAGCTAAATACGACTTTTGTGGTTGGGCTACCAGAAACGATTTACTGTGTACAGATGGCCGTACGATCAGACGAGATGCCTTCAAGGACGACGATGGAAAGAAGGTACCTCTCGTATGGCAGCATCAGCACAATGATCCAGAAAACGTTCTGGGACATGCCTACTTATACAATCGGCCGGAGGGCGTCAGATTTGAAGCATCGTTTAATTCATCTGACAAAGCCCAGAAAGCTAAAGTTGCTGTAGAGCACGGCGATATTACAGCCGTGTCAATCTACGCTAATCAGCTTAAGCAGAACAAAGGTAATGTACTTCACGGTACTATCCGTGAACTTAGCCTGGTTCTTGCTGGAGCGAATCCTGGAGCCTTGATCGATATGCCCATCGCACATGGTGACGATGATGAGCTTGTCGACGAGGCTTTTATTTATACTGGCGAGCCTCTTTACACATATGAAATGGCACATTCCGAAGAAGGTTCAAGCGATAACGCTGAGGCAGCTGAATCAAATGAAAAAGCTACCGAGGCTCCAGGAGAAAAGAAAGATTCTGAAAAGAAAAAAGAGGAGAAAGACATGGCAGACAAAGAAAAGACTGTCCAGGATGTTATCGATTCGATGACAGAAGAACAGCAGACCGTTCTGTATGCTCTGCTCGGCGAAGCTATGGGCGAAGGACAGGACGACGATGAAGATGACGAAGAAGAGGATGAAGATATGAAGCACAATGTATTTGATACTGATTACGACGATGAAACAGTTCTGTCTCACGACGCAATGACAGAGATCATCAAAGACGCTAAGAAATATGGTTCTATGAAGGAAAGCTTCCTTGCTCATGCCGTTGACTATGGTGTTGATGGCATCGAATGGCTGTTCCCGGAAGATCATGAACTGAATAACACTCCTGAATTTATCTCCAGAGACATGACCTGGGTTCAGAAGGTTATGGGAGCTGTTCACCACACACCGTTTAGCCGTGTTAAGAGCACATTCGCTGACATCACTGAGGATGAAGCTCGTGCTAGAGGTTATATCAAGGGTAAGACCAAGAAGGAAGAAGTATTCTCTCTGCTGAAGCGTTCTACTTCTCCGCAGACTGTTTACAAGAAGCAGAAGCTGGATCGTGACGACCAGGCTGATATTACAGACTTTGACGTTGTTTCCTGGATCAAGGGTGAGATGAGAACAATGCTGAATGAGGAACTGGCTCGTGCATTCCTGATTGGTGACGGTCGTCTCTCTTCTGAAGATGACAAGATCTCTGAGGATCATATTCGTCCGATCGCTAATGACGCAGACCTCTTCACAATTAAGAAGGCTGTTGTTTACCCGGCAAACGCTACAGAATCTGACAAGGCTGATGCGATCATCACAGCTGCTGTCAAGGCTCGTAAGGACTATAAGGGCTCTGGTACTCCGACATTCTTCACAACAGAAGACTATCTGACAGACATGCTTCTGATGAAGGATGGTATCGGTCATCGTCTCTATAAGACAGAAGCTGAACTGGCAACTGCTCTGAGAGTTAAGGAAATCGTTACTGTTCCGGTTATGGAAGGCCATAAGGTTGGAGACAAGACACTGATCGGTATCATCGTCAACCTCACTGACTACAACGTTGGTGCTGATAAGGGCGGTGCAATCAACATGTTCGAAGACTTCGATATCGACGTCAACCAGAACAAGTATCTGATCGAAACACGTTGCTCTGGTGCTCTTGTTAAGCCGTATTCCGCTATCATTCTGTTCGAGAATGAAGTTCCTGAGTCTGTTGACGGTGACGTTAAGAAGTCCAAGACCAACGAAACAGTTAATCCGTGATTAATTCAAAATAGGAGTTAGTCATGTCTAAGTATTACGGTGTAATCGGCTACGTGCATACTGAAGAAACTAAACCAGGTGTGTTTGAAGAGATTGAGGTCGAACGAACATACAAGGGAGATGTCCTTAACTATACCAAACGCTGGGAAAACGGCGAAGGTATTAACAAGAACATCAACATTAGTAATCAGATAAGCATTGTAGCCGATACGTATGCTTATGCGCATATTGGGGAAATGAGATATTTGCAGTGGATGAACAATTATTGGGAGATCACCAGTATTACTGTTGAATATCCTAGATTAGTTCTTTCGATTGGAGGTGTTTACAGTGGCAAGCAGATGGAAACTGAATGAAGAGCTTTCGAAGTTATGTAACCATGTATATTTTCAGCCTCCTCAGTCTGTAAGTTTGCGTTACCCTTGCATCATTTACAAAAAGAATCGTATCGATCAGGTTTATGCCAACAATATGACTCATAAAGTTTATGACGAGTATGAAATCACTGTCATTACAAAAGATCCGGATAGTGATTTAGGAAATAAACTGATTGAACGATTCCCTATGATCAGTTCAAACAGACGTTTTACGGTAGATAACCTCTATCATGACGTCTTGATTCTTTATTGGTAATTTTGGAGGAATATTTAAAATGCCCGAAACAACATTTAAACTTGTATGGGATAAGCCCGAAGAAAAACTCTATCATACAGGTGTCGATCGTGGAGTTCTTTACCCGATTTCTGAATCTGGTACATATCCAAAAGGCGTTGTCTGGAATGGACTTACAGCCATGAATGAAAATCCGTCAGGCGCGGATGCAACTGATATGTGGGCGGATAACATCAAATATCTGTCTATTCGTGCAGCTGAACAGTTTGGATATACTATCGAAGCATACATGTATCCTGATGAATTCGCTGAATGCGATGGCTCTGCGGCACCTACGAAGGGTGTTACGATTGGTCAGCAGAATCGTAAAGCTTTCGGTATTTGCTATAGATCAACACTGGGTAACAGCGTTAAGCAGAACGACTATGGATATCTGCTTCATCTGATCTATAACTCTACCGCATCTCCTTCTGGTAGAAACTTCCAGACGATTAACGATAGCCCGGAAGCAATCACTTTCTCTTGGGAATGTAATACAACACCGGTTCCTGTAACTGGTTTCAAGCCTACTGCAGAAGTAGTCGTTAACTCTACACTGGTTGATCCCGAAAAGCTCACCGCTCTGGAAACAATTCTTTATGGTACTGGCGATACAGATGCTAGACTTCCTCTTCCTGACGAGGTTATTAGTATTCTCAAAACTACTGCTTAACAACAATTAATATTTAGGGCGGGTAGCTAACAACTATTCGCCCTTTTTCTTTTTAATGTAAAGGAGAAAATAAAATGTTTAAGGAAAAAATTACATACGTCAACATCGACGGCGAAGAAGTAACAGAAACATTCTACTTCAATTTCACTCAGGCTGAAGCAACAGAATTCAACCTTAAGGTTATTGGCGATAAGCCTATTGAGAACTATGTTCAGGCTCTTGTTGAGGCTAGAAACTACGGTGAGCTTGTAACAATCTTCAAAGAGCTTATCCTTGCAACCTATGGTGAAAAGATTGACGGACGTTTTGTGAAGTATAAAAACGGTATTAGACTGGCTGACTACTTTGCTGCAACAGAAGCTTATTCATGGCTGTTTAACAAACTTGCTACGGATGATAAGTATGCTGCCGAATTTGTGAATAAAGTCACTCCTGCTGCGACACAGCCGTCAGTTCCTTCGTCTGTTAAGGAAGCATAAATAGGTGAGAAAAAGAATGCTAAAGATAACTATACCAGAACTGGAATTATATAATGAAAAAACTTGTGAGTTCATAACTATTCCGAAGCAGGACATTGCCCTTGAGCATTCTTTGGTATCTATTTCAAAATGGGAGTCCAAATGGCATAAATCGTTCTTTGACGAAAAAGCTACTAGGACTTATGAAGAAGAAATTGACTATTTCAGGTGCATGACACTCACACAAAATGTTAAACCTGAGATTTACAGATATATGCCATCTAGCGTAGCTAAACAAATAAAAGACTATATAGATGATCCTATGACTGCCACTACTATACGAGAAACGGATAGACCGCCAGTTTCTAAAAAGATAACAAGCGAAGAAGTTTATGGGTGGATGGTAAAACTTAATATTCCATTTCAATGCGAGAAGTGGCATATCAATCGTTTGATGATGCTTATTAAAGTATGTAGTGCGATGAATTCACAGGACAAAATGTCACAGGAAGCTATTTATAAACAGAATACAGAACTTAATAAAATGCGAAGGATGGCTGCTCATTCAAAGGGTTAACCTTATGATTAAATTTACGCATAAAGGAAATTTTAAACGGACGGACACTTTTTTAGGAAAGTTACGTCTTTTTAAATTTCAAAACATTCTAAAGAAATATGGTCAGCTTGGGTGTGAGGAATTGGCAATGAACACACCCGTTGATAGTGGTGAAACGGCTTCTTCTTGGGATTACAAGATCGAGGAGAAGCCTGGATCCATTAGCATTATATGGACCAATTCGAATATTAATGATGGAGTTCCAATCGCCGTAATCCTTCAATACGGTCACGGAACAAATAATGGCGGGTATGTTCAAGGAATCGACTACATCAATCCGACGATGAAGCCAATTTTTGACAAACTCGCACAAGAAGCATGGGAGGAGGTGACGAAGTAATGCCGACTATTGATGAAAAAGTTGTCGAGATGCGATTTGACAATTCTAATTTCGAAAAGAACGTCAAAACTAGCATGTCTACGCTTGATAAACTCAAAGCTGCGTTAAACTTCGAAAAGTCCGCACAAAGTTTGAAAAATCTTCAAAATCTGGGTAATAAAATCAACTTTGACGGATTAAGCACTTCTATCCAATATGTTTCAAAGCAGTTTTCTGCATGGGAGATTGCTGGTGAAGAGGCTATTCGTAATCTTACCAATAAAGCAGTGAACATGCTTACTGGGATGGGCAAACAGATAACTGTTGATACTTTCTTTTCTGGTTGGAATAAGTTTGAAGAAAAAACTAGTTCTGTTCAGACAATTATGGCTGCTACGGCCGGCAAATTTGAAGACGCTGGTGAGCATATGGCCTGGGTAAACGACCAACTTTCAAAGCTAAACTGGTTCACTGACGAAACTTCATACAACTTCGTCGATATGACCAACAACATCGGTAAGTTTACTTCTGCCGGTGTTGGTCTTGAAGAATCTGTTACTGCAATGCAGGGTATTTCTACTTGGGCTGCTGTTTCTGGCGCTAATGCCCAGGAAGCCAGTAGAGCTATGTATAACCTTTCTCAGGCTATGGGTACTGGAACAGTAAAACTCATTGACTGGAAGTCTATCGAAAATGCTAACATGGCAACATCCGAATTCAAAGAAAATGTTATTCAGACTGCTTATGAACTTGGCATGCTTAAGAAAAAGAGTGACGGTACTTTCACAACACTAGATAAGAAGGTCGCGGTATCAGCAACAAATTTCAATGAGGGTTTGGCTAAAGGCTGGTTCACTTCCGACGTATTAACTACGACCCTGAAAAAATACGGTGAATTTACTGACAGACTTTATGACTTCTCTGAAGCAACTGGTGAAACAGCTAGTGGTATTCTTGATCTTATCGATGAATATCGTTCTGGAGAAAAGAGTATTGAAGATGTCACAGCTGCTCTCGGCGACAGTGGACTAACAGCCGAACAGGTTAAAAAGCACATGGATCGTCTTACAGACTCTTCGATGGCTCTTGGTGAAAAGTCATTCAGAGCTGCCCAGGAAGCTAAGACATTTACCGATGCACTCGACTCTGTTAAGGATGCTGTGTCAACTGGCTGGATGCAGACATTTGAATATATTTTCGGTGACTATTTGGAAGCAAAGGTTCTTTGGACGAATGTTGCTAATGAACTTTATGACCTTTTCGCAGCAAGTGGCGAACAGAGAAATTCAATCCTGAAACTTTGGCATAAGGGTATCTATGAATTCGACGAAGAGACACAGAAGAGTGTTCTTAAAGTTGCCGGCGGCTATCAAGACCTTATGGATGCTTTTGGCAATCTTTGGCAGGGTGTTAAGAACATCGTAGCTCCACTGACAAATGCTTTCGATGAGATATTCGGTATCGGAGACGAAGAAGCTGCTGAGAAACTGATTAATGCAACTAGATCGTTTAAGAATTTTACTGAAGGATTCATGAACGCTTTTGCTCCAATAGAAGAGAAGGCAAAAGAAGTTGTTAAACCATTCAAAGAGACAGCTGAAACAATTGAGCAAGTTGTTAAGGGCCCGGTTGCTAGGACGAACGAGGTCCTCGATGAACTTGTCAAAAATGTCTACGCCAATAAATACGGAACGGGAGATAAGAGAAGGAAAGCTCTCGAAGCACTTGGATATAGTTATGAAGTTGTTCAGAACAGGATTAACGAACTCGAACACTGTTCGAAACGTTATGAGGTCACTGCTGACGAAATAACCGAGACTGTCAAAGTGCAGAAGGGTGCGATTGAACAGCTGACTGACACTGCTTCTAATGGTATTAAAACATTCTCTTCTGCACAAAAATATGATCCTGTTCAGGAGCGACTATACAACATGCAGAGAACTGCTAGAGGCATCTTCGCTCTTCTTGATATTGGTAAGATTGTCATCACAGACTTTGGTAAAGCAGCTGCAAAAGTTTTTGGACATACATTTGAAGTGTTGATATTGCCAATCTTTGACTCATTCCTCAGAGTTACTGGCGACTTCGGTGATCGAATTACTGATTTACGAGAAAACCTGTTGCAGTTTGACTTTATTGGTGAAACCCTGGACAAAGTTGCTGATGGGATCAATGTTTTCGTAGATGCTATTGGTGCTGGAATCTCAGTATTTAATGAACGTATGGCCAATAGTGAGGTGATAAAACGTTTTGGTGATTCCTTATCTAAACTAGGTAAGGTTATCACAGAACTTGCGGACAGAGCGTTTAAGAAACTATCGTCCTCACTTGGTGAGATTAATATTTCAGAAGCGACTGTTAAGATCTTTGACCATTTAGCAGATGCAGTGGAGTTTCTTGCTGACAAACTGGCGGACGGAATCGACTACATTGTCAACCATAAAGAAGATATTATTGAATTCTTCAAACAGTTCAAAGATAAGACTGCGGCTACTATCACCAATGTCGCAAAGGCTATTGGTGGATTAGGCAAAATCTTATTTGGTGGAGCAGCTAGTATTGGTCAGGGCGCTAGCAGTCTTAAGGATGCACTGTCTAATTATATTACAGGTATCCTTGAAAATCCGGATAGTATCCTTAATAAAGTTAAGGCAATGGCTAAGCTGTTCTGGGAAAGGCTGATCACTATGATCGGCAACTTCGATCTTGGCAATGCAGTTGATATTTTCAAGAACGGTGCCATTGGATATTTGCTTGTTATGATCGGCAAGCTCTTCAAGGGACTTGGAGACGGAGTCGAGACGATTAAGAAAATCCCTGATAAGATTGTCGATATGCTCGATGGAATATGCGGGTCTCTCGAAGCTTATCAGAAGAATCTGAAGGCAGATACACTTTCAAAGATCTCTAAAGCAATTCTGATGATTGCTGGTGCTATATTCCTGTTGAGCTTTGTCGACGAGTCATCCTTACGTCGTTCTGTTGCTGCAATCGCTGTTGTCATGTATTTGCTTGGTTATATTATCAAGCAAAAAGCAAGACTCAACGAATCCCAGAAAACTGGAGAAGCAATGGTCGATGTCGTTAAGGAATTCCTTTCGAATATGACAAATGTTCTTACTGGATTCCTTAAGAAAGCTGGTCTAGCAATGCTTATTGGTTCGTTCGCTGTTGCTATCGCGGTTCTTGTAGGTGTTTTATTCTCTTTAACCAAGATAAAATGGACCTCGTTTATCAGTCAGATTCTGAAATTAGTTGTTGTTCTTACTGTATTTACAGTAGCATTCAAGTTCATAACCGACTTTGCTAAGACAACTGGTGATCAGAAGTTTAACGGTGGTGCAGCAGCGGCTTTAGTACTTGGCATTGCATTAGCCGTTAAGATCATGTCTAAATCGCTATTGATATTAGCAAAAATTAAACCTGACGATATGTTCAAAGGCCTGCTTGCAATGACGGCAATCATGGTTGCAATCGGCGGCTTTGTCGTAGCTATGAACAAATTTGGTGGCGATGGTGGCCAAATAGCAGGCATCGGTCTTGGAATGGTGTTCCTTGCGATCGGTATGACTGCGTTGGTCATTCCATTAACTATGATGGCTATGATGCCCTGGCAGAAATTAGCTGTCGGAATTTTAGCAATGGGTGCTCTGATTGCTGTCATAACAGCTGCAGCTTATGTCATGAAGAAGAAGGAACTGTCTTCTAAACCACTTCTTGGATTGGCAGCAGCATTGATATTAATCACAATTCCGTTGCTGAAAGTAGGAAAGAGTGCAAAAGAAGCGGTTGTAGGTCTGATTATTCTCGCAGCTGCTGTTGCTGGTCTGGTATTCGCTGCTAAGTTCGCCGAGAAGTTTGCAACAGGATTGATATTGCTCGCTGGATCGATGCTTACATTGGGTATCTCAGTAAGTCTTCTTGGTGTAGGATTATTGGCGTTCGCACAGGCGATACATGTTCTTGCTGCTTCTTTCCCGCTGATCATCGACGGATTGATATATTTGGGTCAGGCAATTATGACTCATGGTATGGAGTTAACAATTGGTGTTGCTGCGGTAATAGCTGCTATCGCTGCTGCAATATTCATCTCCAGGCACGTCATCGGCAAATCTGTTATCGGTGTTCTTTCGTCGATCGTACAGCATTTTGTTGGTTATGTACCAAAGTTCCTTGAGACGGTTGGATATACTCTTCTGGCTATCCTGGCGTTCTTACGAGCATTTGCACCGACATTTATCGACGGCTTATTAGACTGGATCGGTGGCGTCATCGTTGCATTTAGTTTAGGTTTAGTTAATCACGCAGAACCGTTAATGGCTGCTGTCGGTTTGCTTGTTAAGTCCGTTTGTGCGTTTGCACTGGAAATCATTCTGGATGCGATCGATACGTTCTTAGGATGGATTCCAGGTGTACATGACGGAATCAGAGACGCTGTTGGTGACATTACTGAATGGGTAAATGAGCAGGCTGAGGGCATCGACTTTGGAAAAAAGATGGCTGAAAACTTCGACTCAGGCTCTATGACACAGGCTGCTACTGGAGCTATGAGCGATGCTAAGCAACCTATCGTAGAGCAAGCTGGAGAGATTGGTGCCGAAAGTGGACAAGCTATGGGAGATTCTATGGCTGAAACAGGAAAAGAGTCCATCTTCTCTAATCTCTTTAATATGTTCGGTAGTTTGGACTATGGCAGTATGCTTGAGAGCCTTAAGGGAATCTTCGGACCTACCTGGGGTGATCTTGCAGGAAAAGATGTCGCTGAGAACTCCAAACCGGTACAAGAAGGTATCGAAACATCGACAGTTGATGCTACGACTGCTGCTCAGCCGGTTATTTCACAAGAGGCTGATAGATCGGGCAAGAACTATGATACAGGACTGGGTAATGGTATTGAAAAATACTCTTATATTCCAGAAGCTAAAGCGAAAGCCATGGCTAAACGAGTTAGCAATGCCGTAAATATAACCTGGGATGAGCATTCACCTTCAAGGGTTGCAATGGGTATTGGTAAATTCTTTGTCCTTGGTTTAGGTAAGGCCTTTGATATTTTCTCAAGCCTTGCTACCAAACCAGCGGGTAAAATGGCCACTAAGGTCGTTTCGTTCGTTGAAGATTCGATGAACTATGTCAACGATTTCCTCAACCGAGATATGACAATGGAACCGACCATCTCACCTGTTATGGATATTTCAAATCTCCGTTCTAGTGTCGGCGTGATCGATTCGATGTTTGGCGGCTACAGCGGAGAACTTGCTTTAAGCACTAATTCAACGTTGTCCTTGGGTAAATCGCCACTTGATATTATGAGTGACAATTCAGATGTTGTTGGTGCTATCACAGAACTAAAGAGTGATATTTCCAAGCTCGGCTCTGCTATGTCTAAGATGCAGATTGTCATGGATTCCGGTGCTCTTGTTGGCGAGATCATCGATCCAATTGACACTAGCTTGGGTAAAAGAAGTGTTTACAGAGGAAGGGGCTTATAAAGTATGTCATCTGAACTTGCGAGAAGCTACCATTCAATAACATTCACATATGCTAACGAATGGGATGAACCAAATAAAAAGCACGGGACGATCAATACTTGGGATGATTGGCATTTGGTTCCTTCCTCTCGTCCTGTGTTTAATCAGCCAAAACCAAAATACGACTTAATAGAGATTCCGGGGTCTGACGGAGTTCTCGACTTAAGTGAGTGCTTGGCAAATCGAATACTCTATGGAAGACGCGAGGGAACTATCGAATTTATAGTAATGAACGATTATCGAAAGAGCTGGGCTGCTGGTCATTCTCAGTTCGCCAACTGGCTTCATGGAAAAAAGCTCAGAGCAGTATTGGACGATGATCGTGGATATTACTATGAAGGACGTTTTGCCATAGACGAATGGAGATCAAATAACGATGGTACATGGTCTAACGTAGTGATTAGTTATAACTTAGACCCGTACAAGTACTCCCTTAATTCTACTATGGAGCCTTGGCTGTGGGATCCGTTCAGTTTTGAAGATGGAGTTATCTATAATTATAGCTACATCGCTGTAGGAAAGACAGGAACTGCCAAACCAGATACAACAACTGTTAAAGTTTACAACGGGCAGAGAGCAGTAATTCCGATATTCCACATCAAATTTAGTGAAGTATCTGATTGGAAAATAATTGTGAATGGCGTTGAAGCTGAATATACGGTTCAAGGAATTCTAGATGTTGAAGACACAAGACTCGAGCTTCAAGAGGGTGAAAATGAAGTGACGGTCGTTGGTCTTGGCATTGTTGCAATTGATTTCAGAGGTGCTAGCCTATGAAAATCACTGCGACGAGTGAACGTGTTGCCGATGAGGTTGGTTCTTGGAAAACATATAAAGGTAACAATTGGTCTGCGGTTAGATTAGTTGCATGGATATTTCAGGATAAGTCTACACTGAAATCTACTATTTACTTTAAATGGCAGAGTGGAGCTGATAACTATTATTGCTATTGGAAGGATCGACATAACTATTCGGTCACTTTGGATGGTAAAACAATCAACGATTCATTTGCGTTGCCTAAAACCTCTAACGGTTGGAGCGATTTATCAACCGCTAAAACAATTGAAGTAGCGCATGATTCGAACGGAAACTTTACTGGGTCACTAAGTGTAAGTGGATATAAGTTTTGGGAAGCTTTTAGTGAAACCATTAGCATTGAACTGCCTAAGATCACGTCATCAACAACTCCTGTAACACCTGATGATCCGAGTGTTCCGACAGTTAACGACAAAGATCCTAGATTCTTCGTTTATGCAGACAAAAAACTATTATATTCTGTCGACGTTGAAAAACACGCGATCTTAAACCCCAGATTAACTCTCGAGTTGAACAAGACTGATTCGTTTGAGTTCACACTACCTGAAACAAATGAGTTATATTCTTCACTTGATAAACTTAGAACAACTATCGAAGTAAGACAGGGTAGTGAAATTCTGTTTAGAGGTCGTGTGCTTGATGATGAATTGGATTTCAACAAGAGAAAGAAGGTTCACTGTGAAGGTGCACTGGCATTTCTTGGTGATACCTTTAAAAAACCATACAGTGAGACTCAATATCTCACTATAAAAGATTATTTCAAAGCATGTATTGACGAGCATACACAGCAGGTTCCGGTAGCGACACCTTATAGAAAACTAAAATATGTTCGATGTAACATGAGTACCGAATACGAGGGCTCTAGTGAAGACTATCAGACAACTGCGGATTGTATCACTTCAATCGTTGAACAAGCAGGTGGATATTTGAAACTAGAATACTACGACGATGGTACAACGGGCATATCTTTATTAAATAGTTACGATCATATGTCAAAGCAGACAATCCAATTTGGCAGAAACCTTATGGATTTGTCGATGACTATCGATGCTTCTGGTGTATATACATCCGTAGTTGCATTGGGTGCTGCTGATGAAGAAACAGGAATCCGAATCACGACCGGAGATGGCAATGATATTTACACGGAAGATCCAGCAGCAATTGAACTGTTTGGAAGAATCATTCGTGTATTTGAGTATGACGAAATAACTGACAGACCATCATTACAGAAGATGGCTCTGGATCAGTTAAAACTAGGTCTTAATGTCTCGTTATCAATCTCTGTCACGGCAATTGATTTACATCTTGTTGATGGTGATCAAGAGAAAATCCGACTCGGCGACTATGTTCGAGTCATATCAGAACCTCACGGTATAGACTCATACTTCCAGTGTGTTAAGATCTCCCTCGATTTCCAGAATCCTGGTAACTCAGTATACACTTTCGGGTCAACTGCACAAAAACTGACAGACCTCGTTAAGAAGAAATAGCGGAGGATAAAATGGCAAATATTGCAATATATCTCCAGAAGATCCTTTCTGCGATCTATGGAGAAGATGTTCGTGATGCAATTTACAATTCCATCAAAGCTATGAACGATGAAGTTGCTGGTCTTACGAACATTGATAAGAAAAAAGTAAATCTTCCTCTGGATAGAAATGGCAAGCCGACGTATGGAGTAAATGGCCAGACATTAAGATCGAGAGGAAATGGCATTACGGAGTGGTCGACCGTCGGGACTCCTACTGACGCACAGACTGCTACGGCGATTGACAACTGGCTCACTAACCATCCAGAAGCTACTACTACGGTTCAGGATGGTGCAATCACTAATGCAAAATTAAATGAAGATATTGCGGCAACTTATTATTCCAACATTACGCACAAGTCGTATCGTTGGAAGGACGACCAGACAGATGTTAACGATCCAGGTCACACAACGGTATATGTTGTCGAAATACCTAAATATGATACGGATGGTAATATTATCGATCCGTATTTTTATAAGACAACCACTGAAGAACGGGACGCAAATATGACGCCAGTAGTTGTTGCCCAGAAGCAGCATACTGACGTTTCATTTAATGGTGCGGTCAGCTTCTACTTCAATGGATCGTCCGCTAATCAGAGAGTAGGAAACGTGTTCTCTAGAGGAACATGCATTTATGAGTATGACATTTCAGCATCAGACGGCGTAATGAACTGTAATAAGGCGGGCTATTTTGATATTTCACGCGATCGTGAATGGCGCACATTTGATATCACAACCCCTAAAGCTACACTGGAATCTAGTGGTGTTTATAACCTTACAGAATTCTACTACCCGTTAGTAATCGGTGGTTTAAAACTTGATCTTTCAGACACCATTGATAATGAAGGTGGTTCAGTAGCCGGGTCAAGAGCTCCATATATTGCTTATGGTCTTAGAGAAGATGGAACAATTGTTATTGTCGCTTGTAACGGTAGAACCCTTCATGAAAGAGGTCTTACTCCAGAAGAGATGCAAGATGTTCTGCTTCATGAATCTGTACGAAATGCCGTAATGATGGATGGCGGTGGATCTACTTCACTATGTTATCGTGGCATAAAACTCAACAATAACATTGACGAATACGGAACAAAAGAGAGAATGATTCGTTTCACATTCAATGTTAGAAAAGATAACGTAAATAGTTTCATTGGTGATGCATATGCGGCGGCAAGTGAAGTGAAACAGCAGCTTAGAGAAGAATTGTACTGGAAGGCATTTGATATTTTGGCAACAACAGGTTTTGAATACGAAACATATAGAGTAACCCAGTTAAAAGCAAGTGATGATTTAAATCGATGCACGAAAATTAAACGTTATGTTGCAGATAGTAACGCTATTGCCAAAACAATCAAGAATTGCCCGACTGATGTTTCGTTTGTGCTCACAGTTGAGTTTATTAGCGGATCACTATTCTTCCATACAATCAAAGACTATAACGGCGATATGTACCTAAGGCGAGACTATTACTATAGTAACCAGCATCATTTGACCAATTGGAAAAAGTGTGCGCTTGAAGACACCAAGATTGGGGGAGCTACCGTATGAACTTAGAATTTACACCAAGATTAACCACTCCAGCAGCTAATAACAAAGCTTATATCAACGTCGAGTATGGCGGAAAGAATCATGCAATCTTAGGTAATTCAAAGGGCAGGGTCGTAAAAGGCTCTGTCCTTCCTAATTGTACGGGGTATGTTCATGGACGAGTGATTGAGCTGATCGGTGACGACTCCATGCTTTGTTTAGGCAATGCTGAGAACTACTGGGATTACACTCAGGATGGATTTGAAAGAGGCCAGACCCCTATCGTTGGCGCAATTGGCTGTGTTCGAGGCGGTAAGGCTGGGGACTCATCTGATGGGCCAGGGCATGTGTTCATTGTTGAAGACGTTAATAGCAAGGGTGATATTCTGAAGAGCGACTCTGGTTGGTCTGGAACGAAATCTAATGGTCGATATTTTAGAACCGAGTGGCTGAGAAGAGTGAATGGAACTTATGCGTTCAGTGGCAATAAACGCTTCCAGGGATTTATTTACCCTTGGAAACCTAATAAGATTACTGTCGTCAAGAATGCTGTTTATAGAATGTACAATCCAAACTCTGGAGAGCATGTATTTACAGCAAACAATGGCGAAGCAAACTCCTTAGCTCGAGCTGGATGGCAGTATGAACGTCTTGGATGGCGTGCTCCTAAGAGCGGTGGAGAAGTATATCGTGTATACAATCCAAACTCTGGAGAACACATGTACACAATGAATAAGCGTGAGAAGAATGAACTCACGCATCTCGGATGGCAGTACGAAGGTATTGCCTTTTATTCTGCTCCAACAGCAGGAACACCTATTTACAGGCTTTACAACGAAAACAAACACCTTCATCATTTCACAGCGTCAATCGAAGAACGTAAGGCCCTCGAATCACTTGGATGGAAATATGAAGGAATTGCGTTCTATGGATTGAAATGAGGAGAAGCAAATGGACATTTCAACTTATATCATGCCGATCTACACGACTGTCGTTGGTATCATTATTGGATATTTGGCCAATAAGGTTCGCCAGCTGAATGTGAAACGTAGATCAGCAAAAGAAACAGAAGAGAGCGAACTGAAAGCTATTAAGGCTGGACTTGCCGTTCTCTTACGCAAACAACTGTATGATTACTATTCCGAGTACGAATACCAGGATTCAATTCCCGCTTCCGAGTGGAGCGAGATAGAAGAAACACATAAGGTATACAACAGCTTGGGTGGGAATCATACGGGCGACCGTTTATATGAAGAAATGAAGAGTAAACACCTTGAAGGTGGAAGAGGAGAATAATTATGGCAGAAGATAAAGCGTATGACTTTCGGCATGATATTTTAGGCCAGAATGGTTTAAGCATGGCATCGGGGCCTCTTACAATGAAGAGTCCACTGATTGGTTCTGGTGGAAGTGACGGAGCAGGAACACCAGTTGGCTTTACAATAATGTACAATCATTTTATAGAGTTTACAGACGACGCACCGAAGGATACTTTTAAACTTGCTTGTGATAAAACATTCTCAGAATTGGTTGCTATGTGTGAAGAAGCATCAAACCATCATGAGCAAGTTTTAGGAAAACTTATTGGACAGGTCATGACTGTAGACGGAGGTGAGTCTACAATCACGGAAGAATATACAGATTACGGAAGACTGTTCTATGACAAAAATGATGATACTTCGATATTTGTAATCTTTACTGATAATCTTATAAATAAAGAAGAATGGCCTTTTGATAGTTATGGAAATGCCGAAAACTCGAAAACAAAGGTAATTCACATCTTTAACCCAGATTTAAGTAGTGATCGTCGAGCCTATGGTTTAAGAACTATGAAGATGGAAGTAACCGCCTTAGACGGTACAGTGCCAGAGTACTTTGATGCGGATGGTAATCAGATTAATAACGGGTGATTATAGGTGATATTTATGTCTAAATTCTTTGAAAAGGAAAAAGTCATTGCCGCTATTAAGCGTGCAGTGCATACATTCTTCCAGACACTTTGTGGATATTTGATCGTGGGCAAGACTCTTGATCAGATCCAGTGGACAACAGGTCTTAGTGTTTCTGCAGTAGCAGCTCTTGCATCTCTTTGCAAGTCTCTGGCTGTAGGTACACCTGAGAGCGATGTTGCTGGAACAATGTATATTGATACAAGCGATCCGGAAACAGACCGTTACCAGCTTTCTATGGACCAGCTCGAAGGACTCTCTACAAAGAAGTCCGTGCAGCTTAAGATCAGTACAGAAAAGAAGCTGGAAGGCGAAACTAAGTACGTTGGAGAATGAACTACAAATTCATTATGAAAAGACCTGTCGTTCGTGATGATGAACTTTATCATTATGGTCGTTCGATCAAGGATGGAGCTCCAGGTGTTGGCACTGGAAATTGGAGAAGAGATCCGACAAACAGAGTATTCATATCAGGATCATCTAAAACCACGGATCAAACTAGTGAATGGTACAGAAAAGAATTACCGACAAGTGTAAAAAGAAAGATTAATAGTTATATTAAAAAGAATAAACGTATTGTCGTAGGTGATGCTCCAGGAATTGACTCACAGGTTCAAGATTACTTAAAAAACAAAAAGTATAAGAATGTTGAAGTTTATTCTCCTGGCACAGAAGCACGATATTTAGCCGATAAATCTTGGGAAAACATTAAAGTTGACAACCCTAATGCAGAAAAAGGTTCAAAAGAATGGCTCGCAGCAAAAGATATTGCTATGCGAGAAAATTCTAATGAAGCGCTAGCTATTGTAATTCCAGGAGGAGCATCTGCGACAAGAAGAAACGTTTATGATTTCATCGAAAAGAACAAAAACGTTACTGTTTATGAACTAGATAAAAAAAGTGATCGAAAGGTTGATATCGATGAACTAATAAACGAATACAAAAATGTAGTATTAAAATAATATTTCAGCCCACCGGAACCCTTTCCCTGTTGTCGGTTAAAGATAGCTATTCTCTTTTTATGTACAGTACTCAGATAGCTATCAAAAGGCTGATCCTTTCTCTTGTGGACCTCGTGAGTAATTCTCGGGGTCTTCTTTTTCGTTTCCAAAATTTTCCCGGGTTGAATTTTCGAAAAATAGCTTCCAAATTTCTCGCCTTTTTTACATCTCTTATGGTAGAAAAGGAGAAAAAGGAAATGAAAAACAAAAAGTATAATGATTACAGAATCAAAGGAAAAGTATTTATTATTGATAGAAAAGGTTTCAAAGTATACAATCTTAGCGAGACCGCAATCGTTCGTTTAAGAAAGCATATGGTCCTTTTGGTTAAGGAAGAAAAATATGAAAAAGCTGACAAAGAAATTAAAGAGGCTTTTAGAAAAACCACAACCGAAAAGGCACCGCTTTATGGAATTGAAGTTGAAGGACTCGAAGGAGACTTTGTATATACAGTTGTGAAGAAAGATTCTATCAAGTACAAAGTAGTAAAGGAACTTGGATTCGAAGATCTGTATGAGGGTTAAATACAACCCTTTTTCTTTTTTTTCAATTTTTCGCCTTTTTTACAACTCTCTTATTAGAAAGAGAGGAAAACGTTATGTTTGAAAAAGGAATGGAAGTAGTAGTTATTATTTGGAAACTCTTGAAGAGGAACCCGGAGTTATTAGACTTCGACGCTCGTCAGTATTGCGAGGAGTTCGGATTCAGAATGAACAACCAGAAGGAGATTAAAAATGAAATTGGCAAAACCTTGAAGTTGTTCAACACTGTTCTGAGCAAACCCAATATCAAAGACGAAGACGTGGTTAGTCTGTTTAAGTACGGGTTAATCCTCGTCGATGCAGTTAAGTACAATCTTGACTATAAGAGAGCAAAACAGAAATTAGACATTGACGGAATTTCTGAACGTTATTATTGGTGGCGATAAGTCACTAAACTCGGTAGGATAAAACCTACCTTTTTATTTTTCGCATAAATTACAAAGCCTATAATAGAAGGGAATGGTCTAATGGTAAGACACGAGCAATCGGGATTGTAGTTCGAATCTACAGACCTTTTTATTTTTTGTGCAAATTGTGCAAACGAGCTGAAACAAAAGACCTTTTCTGAGTATAATGCTACTGGTTAAAATTTCGTTCTGGTAACCCACACCTTATCTCAAATAAATAAAAAGCCTCTAAAACAGAGACTTTTTGAGTTATGGCGCAGGAACAGGGATTTGAACCCAGTACACTATACGTCTTATACACATGGTTATTTAAGGGTTTTTCACGGTATAACAGCTATGAAATAACCCGTTTTTAACTCATTAATCTATACTCATTTATTTTGGACATCATGTTTTGATCCGTGGTTTCCAGTAAATGAGTATAGGTTTTTAATGTTTGTTCAATAGTTGCATGACCGAGACGTTTACTCACTGCAACTATATTCACACCGTTATTGATTAACCAGGTTGCGTGACTGTGTCTTAAATCATGCAATCTAATGACACTAACTCCAGACTCTTTAATGGCGCGATTAAATATCCTGTCGATCGTTGTCGGCGCTAATCCAAAATCCCCTCCGAAGACATATTTTGTTTTTGTATGATTTATCCTCCTTTCTAACCTTGTTGCTAAACATTTGTCTAATTGGATTTTTCGCCTTTGTCTGGTCTTAGTCGGCTTTAGCCCTGTAGTACGGTCCCGTTGCGAATACTTGATATTTGCATATCCTCCTATAACGTCTACTTGCTGCAGGGCTATTGCCTCTCCTCTACGACATCCGGTCCAGAATAGAAACTCGAAGAAGAGTTGATATTCAGGATCTTTAACATATGCTATGAATTTTTCGAATTCCTCTGGTGTCCATACCTTCATCTCGTTAAGGACCTCGTCATCGGTCTTTTTAAGACGAGTAAGGACGGTTGCTGTGTTTGGGATATCGTACATTTCATTAGCAAAACTAAACACGCTTTTAACATATGTGATCGTGCAATTCTTTGTTTTGGTTGCATAATCTTGTGAAGCAAGCCAGATACGCCAATTAATAAGATCCGTCTTTGATATTTTGTCAATCGGCTTGTCTTTCAACTCGTTAAAACGGATCTCAAAGTGTTCACGATGCTGTCTTATAGAACCAGGAGAAGATTGAATATGCATCTCCCATTTCTTAGCGACATCTTCGAACGAACCAACAGATGGATGATATTCTGTCACGGCATTCTGTCGTTCCCATTCTTCGGCTTCTTTCTTAGATTGGAAGCCTCTTTTTGTGTGGTGATGATATTTATTGAGCTCCGGATCTTTAACATAGTAACTTACCAACCAAGTTTTACGTTTACTATTTTTATCTCTTAATACTGACATCTGATATCCTCCTTTAGTTGATACATTCTAATATCAAACTAAAGAAAAATACATGGGTAAAATCATTCCAAAAATTCGTCTCAATTACATAGCATAAGACAGAAAGGAGAAATTTATGTACGAGAAGACATTACGATGGATCGAAAACGAGATGGAGGTACAGCAGACTTTAATGGAGAATTATTCAGATGATCCAGGAGGCGAGCAGTACCAGGCAGCATTCAAAGTTTGGAAGGACTTAGCTGAGCAGCGTAGATCTTTTGATAAGGTCGAGCTTGAGAAGAACGTCACTGAACGGAAGATGATTATTCAGGAAAGTGAGAGCTTCGCAAAACTCGATGCTGGCAGAAGGTCTAGGTTTGATGCGGCTAAGGCAACAGGCATTGAAACCGCAGCTTGGATTGCTAAATGGATTGTCTATACGACAGGAAAAGAAGCATTTAGTCTTGTAGTTCCGTCAAGGGATCTCGATGACATTCGAAAGATTGGCATGAAATGATCCGAGTATAGGGTGTGAAAAACACATCCTATATTTTTCGTACTTTTTACACACCTTATAATGAAGAGATAAAGGAGAAAAAATTATGACAAACAACACATTTAACACAATCGAAAACATCACAGCGAGAGCACTGGAAACAATCACAGTAGGAGTAGTAGGTACTGTAATTGAAGTAGGAGCTGTTCCGTATGCAGTTGGTAGAGGAATTATTAAGTATGCAACAGGAGTAGTTGATTTCACTTCATCACTTATGAACGAAGTAAAAAGAGAAATGGAAGAGGAAAACATTAAGAAGCAGCGTGTAGTCACATGGCTCACAGTGGACTAATGGGAGAATCTGAGATTCTCTTTTTTCTTTTTTTACAGACCTTATATTTTTTTCGCACTTTTTACAGAGCCTATAATGAAGGAGATAAAGATTATGTTTGAAAAAGGATTAGGAAATTTTGAACCAAATTCTCTGGTATCACGTAAACTCACAGTAGTAGCAGAAAGTGAAGAAGCATACGTTAATGCTGGACTTGAAAGTTATGTACCCTTTTGGTTAAGCGGTATTAAATATCAAGAGGATTGCAGAGCAATCAAGAAAAGCGAAAACGAAATTGTTTACTGGATCTATTATTCAGGAGTATCAAACAAAGAATGGGAAGAAATCAAAAGTATCATCAGTAAGACGTACAAACCTTCATTAGGGATTAAATCAGTAATATATGATGAACATCGTATTTAATAGGGCTGATTTACAAGTCCCTATCTTTTTTACAGACCTTATATTTTTTTCGCACTTTTTACAGCTCCTATAGTGAAAGGAAGGTAAGAAAATCATGAAAGAATTCGGAAAAGCAGTTTGGAAAGGAGTCAAATGGGTAGCAGAAGTTGCAACCTGCATGATGGCAACCGGATATATGGCGACAGCGACATGTATCGGAGTGGTAGCCACAGTAGCAGCGTTCAACAACAACCCGTTCGAATCCGATGAAAACGACGGCGAAGAATGAGTTCTGAATTGAGGATTTAATATCCTCTTTTCTTTTTTTTTCGTATTTTTTACAAATCCTATGATGACAATAGGAGGAGATAAATATGAGAAAAACATTGATCATTATCTGTAGAAACAGAAGTGACACAAACTCAGCAAGATTAGCTCTAAGCGAGAAAGGAGTTAAGTATTCAGTAGCTTGTGATTCAAATTGTGTCGTCTATTTGGTAACAGAATCATTGGGCTTATTATCGGCCAAATGCGTCAAAAATCGTCTCAATGAAGAGGCAGAGAGATTCGGAGCAAATTTTGAAGTTCTCACACTTAGTTAGTGGGGAACGGAGCAAAATCAATGCTCCTTCTCTTTTCGCACTATTTACAGTCCATATAGTGAAAGGAGAAATGGAATTATGGATTTAAAAGCACACGATAAGAAAAGTGCACTGATTGCGGGAGCGATTTGTATGGTGGCATTCTTTATGGGAGGCCCGGTAGGAGTAATAGTCGTTGGCGCAGGATTGTGGATTATTTCTTAATCCGAGTTGGAGAGTTCAATACACTCTCCTTTTTATTTTTCGCAAATGATATTTAGGAGGATGATCTATTATGCGAATGTACACATCAGCTGAAGTAGCAAAGATTCTATGCACAAACATCGAAAGGATAAAGTCAGCATACAAGACAGGAATTTTACATGTTGACGAAAGAAAACCAGTTGGTAACAGGGAACGTCTTTACTTTTCTGAAGCATCTATCAGAAATTATGCAGAACGCGTAGGTATTACTTACGACTTTGATGTTGTTGATAAGAACCCTGAAAAAAAGAAGAATTTTAAAGAAGCAGGTCTCTGGATCATATGTATCGACAACGCCTATCTCGATAGAAGACAGTATATGAAGAATCACTCATTTAGTATCTGTAAAGATATCAAGTACGCATATTTGTTCAACAACCCGGAAACACCTCAGAAGATCGTGGAGGCGTATGGTATTGGCCGTGTGGAATGTCTCTATATGGAGCAGTAAATACGTTTATTCGTATTTATTACAGTCTCTATAATAGGAGGAAATAATTATGGAGATTTTCACAGTATCACAGTGGATCGTACTCTTCATGTTATTTGCATTATTCGATTTACTTTATTCGAATATGAAAATAAGTGGAGAGGTTGAAAAGCTGAAAAAAGAAAGAAAGGTTATTTACCGAAAAGGTTACGAGAAAGGATTTGAAGAAGGAAGTCGTTATAAGAACGAGGACTAAATTCAAGTCCTTTTTCTTTTTAGGAGGATGAAAATGGATTTCTGGAAAATGGTTATGTTCGCTATCGTATGGTGGATTAGCGGATACTCCTTTGCATACATTAAGGAAGGCAAGAAAATTGATGTGCAGTATAACGTTGCAAAAAGAAACGTTGCGATGTACATGCTGTTTTGGAAGATGTTACTGGTCGGTAATAAACTTGAAGACTATTCGACATATTATTGGTATCCGCTTTTACGTAGGGTTGCAAAAATAGGTGAGAAAGCGTGGGATTCCGGTCATTTTGATAATGCATTTGATGAGGAGGTCGCAGATGCTGAAAAAGATATGTAAAGGCTGTGGCAAAGAAGTGATTGACTTCTCGGATAGACCTGGTGATATTTACTGTCCGAGATGCAAAGCGGAGTACGCCAGGTATAAGGCTATGACTCCAGTACCTAAGAAACCCGGACGTCCTAGAACCGCTATTGTTGGACAGATATTTAAGAAAGGCGATCATGAGCTCAATTTCAACATGTGGGGTAGAACTGAAGTGGATCTTGTGATGTCAACTATGTGGAGCCAATCAGCATTCTATGGTCTTAAGAAGAAAGATATTCAGGTGATCATCGATAAGCTGGAAGAAATGAAAGGAGAGATGAAATGAAAGTGTATGTAGTTACAGGCGAATGTGATGACGATAGAGAAATAATTGGGGTATGTGATTCGATCGAAAAAGCAACTAAGTTAATGAATTTTTGGAATCGTGTTGAATCTAATACGGCAAGAATTGATGAATTCGATACGGATGCGTGGCTTGATATTTTCAATAGTGAAAAATTCTACAATGTTTATTGCATGGCAGATGGTTCAATGCTCGCTTCTAGAATTGATTTTGGTATGGACTACTCATATGAATATGAACTTTGCAGAAACAAGGTACATCCTTATGGCCTTGATGGCGAGTATCGAACATGGGTTGTTGCAAAGAGCGAAGACGAGGCTAAAAAGATTGCATCAGACCTGTTTGCTAAATACAGAGCAGAGAAAGAGAGATAAAATGATAAAAACAATAATTTACTGTGACAAATGTGGAGCAATCATCACCGATTCGGACAAAAGATTCAAAACAATGTGTCTGTGTGTTGACAAGTTCGATGAGTCTCGTGAAAGCACTGATTATTCACAAGGTGTTTCAAAAGACCTCTGTTTTGATTGCACAAAAGAGCTTGCGGAGTGGTTTAACGAATGAATGTATATATTGTTGACGAATACTGGGACAACAAAGATGATTGGATTGTTGCGACCACATACGGAGTATTTACGAATTTTAAGCAAATGACTACAGCACGTTTTTCTTTTGATGGAGGTGGGAAAAATGACTGATATATCTCATCCCAAAAGAGATTGCTGCTACTTTTATGAGAATTTAGTCGGCGGGACAATATACCCGTATTGCATGCATTATGCAGAAAGGAATCATGCTCCTTGTCCCGAAGATTGTGACTATTATTTACGTAATGACTACCAAAAAGGTGTTGCAGACGGCATACAGCACGTTTATAAAGAAACCCATGTTGACGCTCTAGAAAAAATGCATATTCACGTTACGTTTGATGATTATTGCAAGAATTGTAATCGAGCAAAACCGATTTTAAATGAGGATAAGGAGATTGTATACACCTTTGAGGGGCCACAAACATTGGTAAATGATAGATATTTAACCTGCGAAAAGATTGAAGAATGTCGAGAAAGTATTCGATGCTATAAGCAATATCTTGAAGAAAAGGAGAAAGAGAATGAGTGAGTTTATTCCGGATGAAATTGTAGAAAAAGTTCTTAAGGACATGAACATAAAAGTCGATCTTTTAGACGATTGTGTAGCATGCCCTTTTTGTAATCTTTTCGTTAATAACCGAGAATACGAATTGAATGGAAGAAACAACAGTACTGGCAAGTATGAGAAAATGCGTTTCGGTTCTAAGGTGCTTACTTGCGAATTCATAGAGAAATGCAAAAGGATAGCCAAAGAAAGAGAAAAGGAGAAAGAGAATGAGTGAGTTTATCAAATGCGACGGATGTGGAAGAATGGCTAAAAAAGATTTAATAAATGGGCCAAAAGAATGGAGCACTGTTGAAATTACTACACATCGTAATAATGGTATATTTGGTGAAGATGTTTCTAAATACCATGTGTGTCCTGAGTGTAAAAAAGAAATCATGAAAATTTTTGGAAAGGAATGATTTACAATGTTATATTTCTTCGCATTTGGAATGGGATACGCGGCCGGTGCTGTAACAGTGCTGATCGCGCTTTTAATTTGCATGGACGAATAAAGATATTTCGAAAGGAGGCAATAGAGTATGGCAGATAATCATGATTACCATTGGTTCACAGAGGAGATTAAGAGACAACTCGATATGATGCCACAGACAACATCAATTCGAAGAAAGGAAAAAGACATATTTAATCTTTGGGATGTTGTTGAAACTCGTTACGGGAAAGGAGTAATAACCCATGTGCTTATGGAAGAAACCGGAAAATCCTTATATAGGGTAGCTTTATGCGACGGTATAACGACTTTTGATGCACGTGATGCGGACATGGTTTTAATTGACGATAGAAGAGGAGAAGTAGATATGGCAGGAATTATTAACAACAAAATCGAAAAGAAAGAAGTAACCAACGAAAAGAATACATACGTATACCACAATTGCCCAGATTTATATCATACCCTGCAGATGGACTATGCAAATATCAACCGTTACCCTGTTGGTTCATATCAGGATGCATTAGAGGACGCTAAAAAGAGGCTTAACTCTATGTATGGAATTGGTCATTCAATTTTACCCACTGTGTTAAGAAGCGATTTTGCTCGTTTCCTCAACGAAGTAAAAGATATTAAGTTCAGCGGCCGGGCTACTATTGTGTTCTGGAAGGATGGGACAAAGACGGTTGTAAAATGCCAGGAAGGTGAGCATTATGATCCGAAGGATGGAATCGAGTATGCTCTTTTTAAGAAGATTGCCGGCGGAACATCTAATCAGGCATCAAAAATGGCCAAGAAGTATGACGAATGGCTCGAGAAGTGGATTCCGGAAGATTTGAAATCTGGAACTGTCGAACAGTCTGAGAATGAAGAAAATGGATCACCCGGTTCTGAAAGCACTATTACGAAGGCAACTGAAGAAACGTTAAACAGCGTATTGAATGAAGATGCTAATGTTTATGTCGTAGAGGAAATGAAGAAAAGACTCATCGGAATGGGCAAAGGAATTCGTGAAATGGCTGATACAATGCATTCGTTAAATGAGAAACTTAAGGATTATTTAAATGATAAACCTGAAGAAACTGAGAAAAAGTAAGGGCTTAACCTTGGATGATATTTTGAAAAGGAGAATAGAGATGAAAGAGATCGAAGTAGGAACAAAGGTACTTGTAAGAGCAGAAGTTGAAGCATTTAGAACAGGGCTTAACAGTGGACCAAAGGTTCGTGTAAGGATTGGCGACCAGTCTGTTTGGGCAAAGGCCGAAGATCTTCAGATGAAGCCTGAGCTGCGCTTCCCAAGAGGTTCTGCTAAATGGAATAGCGTTATGGACGAAATGTGTACATATAATCCGGGAGATGGAGTATCGGAGGAAACAGATGGCGACCTTTGATATAAAAGACCTGTGCACAAATACAGCAAGGAGAAAGACGATGAAGGATAAATATTTCGAAACAATAGCAATCGTTGCTGCTGTCGCATCTATATTTTTATGCTTCTTTGGACAAATACCGCATGCAACTTTCACGATGGTAGTGGCTCTTATGGGTTTATATTTGCAAGATAGAAAGTGGTGAGAATAATGCCTGAATATTATAAGAAAGAAGATATTGTAAACGAGCTTAAGTACAAATACCCATATGTTTTGGAAGATCTTGAAAAGATTCATCCTGTAATAGCGCTTGAGCTGAACGAAGATCTGGAACTCATGCTGAAGCAGCTAGGTTATGAGAAGGTGAAGAAAGAATGAGTGCGTATAACTGCCCAAACTGCGGAGCTCCAATAGACGGTGTTAAATGCGCCTATTGCGGGACGTGGTTTTGGAATATTGCAGACATAGACGACAAGAAACCCAGATATATTCGTATTCCAATCGGCGGCCATAAGATGATGTTCAACGTAATTGCGACGGATATATCTATAGAGCAAACGCCGAACGTTACCGAATTATACGCTGATAATGTGAAACAAGCAGTATTCACGGCTAACGAAGTTCGAATCAATCTTGGTTTAACTTGTGTCTCTGACGAAAATGGGGTAATGGCAAAGATGAAAAAGGAGAACGAATAATGGAAGTCACACAAACGCCCGAAGGGATTCTATTCCACTTAACCGAGAGAGTAATGAATGGTTACGATGTTGCTGATAAAATTCTTGAATGGAGAAATGCCCAGAGAGATTATCTTCGAACCAGTTTTATTGTATTCCTCGATTACAAACACGAATGGGATGAGTCTTGGTATACATCCAACGAACTATTAACGATTGATGTTGAAGGCACAATGACATGGGAATCAGATTGGTGGGAAGGCGAAGAATGGATTCGTTTAAGAGGTTTTACACCAGTGGACGATATGGAAGAGCCGCTTATCAAATGTACAGAAGGAGATAATAATGGAGACTAAATTCGATATAGGAGAAGAAGTATATCTTAAGTGTAAGGTATTAGGGATTCACGCTCATAAAAGTTGTGGAACAACATATACACTTACACTTCCAGAAGGCAATGTTAAATTAGATACAATATGCTCAGAAAAAGATCTTGAAAAGATTCCGGAAGTTCCAAAAACAAAAGATTATAATATTACTCTAACAGTACCAAATATTACTTATAAAGATATGCTTTCTATCTACGATAAGCTCGAATCAATTGTGCCCGATATTGTTGGAAAAGAAGACTGGGGAATGAGCTGTTATTCTATCGGCGAGGAGGAAGATAATGAAACTGCGTGATCCGTATAAGAAAACAGATTATACACAGCTTGATATTCTTGAGAAGTATCTTATAGATAACGGTATTGAATATACTCGCATTGATGAATACGGACATAATAAAGATCTCGGATATATTAGTGAACGACATCAAATCATGGTTCCAAATGGTAGTGCCGAATACTATAAATGGGACGCTATATGTCAGTATGGATCATACGGAAGCGAAGAAGGTTTACTCGAAATTGCAGGCAAGCTTGTTGATGAAGCAATAGACGGGGATAGTGTTAAAGGATGGTTAACAGCAGAACAGGTGATTGAAAGGATTAAGAAGAATAATGGCACAGATAATTGAGGCACCAAATGTGTATAGGGGAGTGAACGAGTACCCATCTGTATTTTTAGCAGGTGGAATCACTAAATGCGAGGATTGGCAGAGTAAAGTAATTAAGCGGCTTGAGCCTTACAGTGTTACAATTTTTAATCCTCGTCGTAAAAGCTTTGATATAAACGACTTAACCGAAACGCTAAAACAAATAGCCTGGGAATTCAACAGACTTGAAGAGATGGATATTTTCAGCATGTACTTCTGCAATAGCGAATCGGATCAGCCTATTTGCATGTATGAACTCGGACGATATATTTGCCGTATGCAAGAGAGATTCCCAGATTGGAAAGACAGAATCGTTGTAAGTGTTGAAGAAGGATATTCTCGAGCAGACGATGTTTTTGTCCAAACTAGATTGGCTGGTTTATTTGACGTTTGTCCTGATGCATCACCAGAGAGCCACGCGGATAGAATAGCTTTTGCTCTGTATAAAATTACTAATAGGTGATATTCATGGAAACTAATACAAAAGAAGTAAACTTCAGATTATATTGTCCGAAGTGTGCACATTACAAATTGAAGGAAACAGAAGAGCCCTGTAACGAATGTCTCGCGCAGGGCTTTAATTATGATTCACACAAGCCTGTAAATTACGAGGAAAAATAGCTCGCACTTTTTACAAGCCCTATAATGACAAGAATGTCTGAAATTTATATTTGAAAGGAGAAAAGACAATGTCAGAAATTAAGGAAGAAGTAGTAAAGGAAATCGAGGAAATCGAGGACGAACAGCAGCAGGAAGAACCGGCAGAAGAATCTGAATACGGAGTAGATCCGATCGTTGTAGGTCTTGCAGGTGCAGGACTTGGCAGCGCGTTAACTTGGGGAATCACTAAGATTCTCAGAAAGCGCGACGCTAAGAAGGCACTTGATGCACAGGCAGCGAACGGTGTAACACCGGCTCAGACAAAGAAGCCTAACTTCATTGTTAGAGCCCTCAACAACGCGGGATTCTATACGACTGACCAGTTTAAGGCAGCAATGGAAGATCAGAACAAAAATCAGAATGAGTCAAAGGAATCAGAACCGGAAAAGAAACCGGAAGATGAGGAAAAGAAGCCTAGCGGTAAGGCTAAAAAGTAACCGCGTAAAAGGGATTTTACTCCCTTTTATTTTTTTCGCACTTTTTACAAATCCTATGATGACAAGATAAAGGAGGAATGAAATATGTTCTTGTTTAGTATTATCGGAGTAGGAGCAACCGTAGCAACGGCATTTAGTGCAGGAGCGGTCTTTGGAGGCATCCTCACATTCAACACTCTGGCGGAATCAATCGTCAAAGTTGAGAATCATGAGGAAGTAGATACAGTAGGCCATTCGGCATTAAAGGCATTATATGATGCAGTTGAAGACTACCGTACGAAGCAGCATGTATCAAATGACTCGACGTATTTTAGTCATCAGGAAAAGTTTAGTTAAAGCTTATTTAACTGAGCTTTTTTATTTTTATTCGTGATATGAAAGGAGATAAATATGAATTTAAAACTTATCACGTCAGGTTTGAAGGCAGGAATGAAAACCGGAGTAACGTTTGTCAAACGTAATGCCCCAACTATTTTCACGATTGCTGGAACCGCAGGAGCAGCCGCATCTGTCGTCCTCGGATGTAAAGCTACTCTCAAGGCAGAAAAGGTCTTGGAAGAGGTCAGAGAAGAAAAAGGAGAGGAATTGACGAAAATGGAGGTCATTAAAGCAGCAGGACCTACATATATTCCGACGTTACTTCTGTTTGTTGCATCTGCGGGTCTGATCCTCTACGCCCACAAAATCACACTGTCCCATATTGCGGCGCTGAGTCTTGTAACAAATCTCAAGGAGGATGAGATCAAGGTTCAGGAAGAAAAGTTTAAAGAGTTCCTCGGTCCTAAGAAAAAGGAAGAGATGAAGACAGAAATCAACAAAGATCTGGTGAACAAGGTCGTTGCTAGCAAACTTCCGATTTATCAGACAGGTGAGGGTGACACGATATTCGTAGATAAGACTACGCATTTTATGTTCACTCACGACCTGGAGAAAATCCGACGTATCGTAAACGACATGAACGCAGATATGTATGAAGGATCTGGTCCAGCATGGGGTCAGGGTGAAATCCCATATGCAGTATTTCTGCAGGAACTCAAACTCCCGATTCCAGAATTTACTGAATATATCGGGTTTACAACTGAAAGAGGACGCATCAACCCTGATGTGGTAGTTGATTCTGTAAAGATCGACGGATTATATTACAACCTGATCGATCTCAGTCCTGAGTTACTTCCGTCATATAGATCTGGATGGAATAGATAAGAAAGGAAATCATCATGAAAGCATATGAAGTAGGCAAAGTAGTATTTGAGAGTCTCGCTGCAGCTGGTGTAGACGCTCTCATCACGAACGCATATAAGTCATTTGTCCCTAAGACATATGGAGTAGCAGGAGTCATTCAGAATGTTTGTCTTAAGGCAGCTTCTGTTGGTCTCAGTGCAGTGTTTGCTGTGTCACTTGATGACTCTATTGAGGATCTCCGTCTTAGGGCAAAAGATGTCCTGGAAGAAGCGGAGATGAAGAATGAATGAGTGATATTGTCAATTACAACAAAAAAGAACAGAAAAATGTTCAGCCAGTAGCAAAAGGCAGACTCAAAAAGAAATCCCTTGGTGAGAAATTCGCTGAGGTATTTATTTCGAGTGATGTATCAGATGTGAAGAGCTACGTAATCACAAATGTCGTTGTTCCAGCGATCAAAAACACAATTGTTGATATTGTACAGAACGGTACCGAAATGCTCTTCTATGGAGACACTAGAGCTTCAAAGATCAGAAGAACAGGAGGATATGGAAGTGTTTCATACGTTAGCTACAATAAACCAACTAGCAGAGATAACAGAGAGATTGTTACTCGTAGTTATCGAAGCAGGACTGATCTACAGTGCGTGGTGCTGGATTCAAGAAAACAGGCAGAAGACGTCCTCGCAGAAATCTACGATCTCGTCAAAGACTATCAAGTCGCAACTGTTAAAGACTTGTATAAACTTTCTCAAATAGACGACGGTAATAGCGTATGGCCGTTAGAGAAATATGGCTGGGTTGACATCGATGAGCTGTCAAAAGCAACCATCAGTGATATTCGCGATGGTGTTCTGTTAACCATGCCGAAACCTATAGTACTTGATTGATAACGAAAGGAGATAAATATGGGTTTACTTACAACATTGAAACCGATGGCAGTACCTGTAACAAGGTTCTTTGGTAAAGTCGGTGTAAAAATCGCTAAACACTCACCAGAGCTGTTAGTTACTGGTGGTATTGCAGCTTGTACAGTAGGTGCTGTGCTCGCTTGCAAAGACACTCTCAAAGCAGAAGAAGTTCTTGATGAGCATGCTAAGAACATGGAGACTATTCAGCAGGCACTCGAATGCAACGAGCCTGGAATGGTCAGATATACCGAAGAGGACGCGAAGAAAGACAAGGCCAAGGTCTACGCGAGAACCGGACTTAACTTTATTAAACTCTACGGACGCAGCGCGAGTCTGTTTGGAATTGGTGTAGTAATGATCCTTGGTGGATTCAGAATCATCAATAGGAGGTACGTGGCTACAGTCGCATTGGCTAAAGCACAGGATCTTGCATTTAAGAATTACCGTGGGTCGATCAGAGAAGAATATGGCGAAGATGCCGATCTGAAAGCACTCCACGGAATCGAAAAAGAGGTTGTGACTGTAGATGAGAAAGACGAAGAAGGAAACAATAAGAAAGTCAAGAAGGAAATCCTGAAAAAGGTTGGTGCCAGTAATGACTTGTTTGCTGTTGTTTTTGATGAAATGTCTTCTAAATACTGGGAGAACGACGCATTCCTGAACCGTCAGCTGATCTGTCATTGCATCTCTGAGCTTGAGAACAAGTTATATATGAGAGGTTATGTGACATACGCTGAAGTTCTCGAGTATCTTGGAATGACTGAGTTCTTACGTGATAACAACCCTACACTCCTGAAAGAAGCTACTCAGGTAGGTTGGGTCCACGGAAAGGGCAACACAAACCGTATTGACCTCGGTCTGTTTGATGTATATAGCTCAAACGACGCTGTAAATACGGCAAGAAGTATGTTCATGAATGGTGTAGAGCCGAATGTAATGATCTCGCCTACACTCGACGGACGAATCTACGACCTTCTTTGAAGGGACGATCTGAATGCTCCGGGTAGTCATAGCTTGGCCGATTTCTATGATTATCCGGAGATATTCGGTTACATGATTTAAAATTACAATTGAATATAAACATAACAAATATAACGTATATATAGGGGTTATATAATGAAAAACATGATGATTCATGGCGTTATGTTCGTTGTCGGAGCTATTTTGGGTATTGCTGCATCGCGTGAGTACTATCGCAGTAAATACGAAAAAGAGTATAAAGACAGCGTTAACTCCATGAAAAGAGTCTTAGCGAAGACAGGAAACTACGCAGAAGAAGTCGAAGAAGATATTATCGAAGGTGAAGATGGGTCGGCAACAGACCCTATATCCACTCTTAATTATGGTGGATTCGCTCCTACAACCGTTGATTACAGAACTTTCTTTAAAAATAAAGAAGGTGAAGATATTGTGCCTTCTAATGAAAAGGAAGAAGAACTTGCTGAATCAGAGTCTCCGAGTGAAAAATCTGAGCCTTATATTATTTCGGAAGAAGATTATTCAGAAAACCATTTGGAATATGCAAAGACTATACTCACGTATTACACAAAAGACGATGTTGTAGTTGATGACGTTTCAAGGGAAGTTGTTGAATCGTCCACAGTAGGTTTTAAGAACCTTGAACTTTTAGCCGAAACGGATGAAGAATGTATTTATGTAAGAAATGATAATCTTGCAATCGATGCTGAGATTACCAAGACAGAAATGACAGTCGAGGAGGCTGGAGTAGCGGCATATGACTAGATTATATTCTGACTCAGGATTACGTCCTTTACTTCGAAAAGAACTTGATTCGGAAAACTATAAGAAAGTCGACAGTGTTTTAAAACACGCTCCAACAATTGACTCTATTCCTATTAAATACATTGAGTATTATGCCAAGAAACAGAATTCGACATGCGCTGATAATCTTCTTAATCTGATTAAGCAGTTTAAGGAGGACAGGCCTAATGGGGAGATTACTACCTAATTTTGATGTTGAAAATTCAGAGGAGATCGCAGAGGCCTACTTCGAATGGTTATATTCGTTGGTTGGATCTCAAACACGTATGTACGGATGCTACAAGAATTTGATGCTGTGTTTTTACAGTCATGATTTCTATTGGAGTATTCCTATGGATGTGAATAGAGAGAGCGACGGACTTGATCTTAGATCTAGGTTCTGCGACCTCTATGGTTTAGACATTGGTGAAATTGAAATAGTATTTGACAAGCCTTGTAGTGTTTTGGAAATGATGGTTGCACTCGCCAGAAGGATCGAGGATACACTTATGTGGGATCCGATCAAAGGCGATCAGACATATCGTTGGTTCTGGGACATGGTTCATAATCTCGGGCTTGTCGATGAAAATGGTGGAGAAGACGGTGTCTTCAGCGATAAGAATTGGAATCATAATTGTGAGGTTTTGACTCATCATATTATTGGAAAATTCTTAAATAGGGACTATGAACCAAACGGAAGAGGCGGATTATTCCCTCTAAAAGATACCAGTTTCCCTGATCAAACTGGTATAGAAATCTGGTATGAAATGCAATATTACTACTCTGAAATACTCACTTTTGAGTAGTGAAAAAGTTCATACCAGTTTTTTCTGGTATTTATACCAGTTTTATACCAGTTTTGAAATGTCAAAAAAGCCCTATTTTAAAGGCTTTTTGAAGGTTTTATACCAGTTTCCCAGTTTTTTCTTATAACTTTATAAAAAAGTTAAATTTTAATATATATAGAATATAGAGAAAAAAACTGGTTTTTTGGTATAAGCCATTTTCCACCAAGAAAAGGAGAGTTTTTATATGGTATGTTAGACTTTCTTGTTATATCTACAAAGAACGTAAAAGACGAAGGTAAACAGGTTGTTAAAGTCTTTCCGAGTTTTATCATTAACTCAAGAAGTAATGACCTCATGATTAGAGGTGGAGACTTTTATGCAATCTGGGATCAGAAGAATGGAATCTGGTCAACCACTGAACAAACAGCCATTGACATTATTGACGACGAGATAAGGAAGAAGGTTGAGGAATTAAAAAGGACTGCGCCGGATCTAACAGTTCATGCGGCTTATTTATCCAACACTGATACAACCTCAATCGATAAATGGCACAAGTATGTTCAGAAGCAAAGCAGAGACAATTTTCATCCGTTGAATCAAAAAGTGATATTTGCAAATTCGAAGGTTGGCAAGAGGGATTACGCAAGTTGGAAACTTAGCTATGATTTGGCAGATGGCGACATCTCCGCTTACGACGAATTAATGTCGAAATTATATTCTCCGGAAGAACGTGAGAAATTAGAGTGGGCTATAGGAGCAATCATTTCAGGTGATTCTAAAAAGATACAAAAGTTTATTGTATTGTATGGTGGACCTGGAACTGGTAAATCCACTTTCTTGAATATTCTTCAAATGCTGTTTGAGGATTATGTATCAATCTTCGATGCAAAAGGACTGGCTTCTTCAAACGACCAGTTCTCATTGGAGAGCTTTCAAGGAGACCCACTTGTTTCAATTCAGCATGATGGAGATTTGAGTAGGATCGAAGATAATACAAAATTAAATAGTATTGTTTCTCATGAGGAAATGAGAGTGAATGTTAAATTCAGGTCACACTATACGGCCAGGTTTAACACTTTTTTATTTATGGGAACAAACAAGCCAGTTAAGATCACTGAAGCAAAGTCCGGTCTTACCAGAAGATTGATTGATGTGAATCCTACAGGCGAAAAGATCCCTTATAAAGAATTTAAACAGCTCATGGCTCAGATCCCATTCGAACTTGGAGCAATCGCTTCTCATTGTTTGGAAGTTTATAACGAACGTGGAGAATCATATTATGACACATATGTTCCATTGGAAATGCTTGGAGCAACTAATGATTTCTATGATTTCATGATGGAACGATATGATACATTCGCCGCACAAGATTCGACTGATTTAAATGAGGCTTGGAAATGGTACTGCGACTACTGTGATATGTTCGAGGTACCGAACAAACTTCGAAGAAGATTAGTCGGATTGGAATTAAGGAACTATTTTAGTGACTTTAAACTTGACACAACTATAGATGGAAAACATAGACGAAATTATTATTCTGGGTTTCTCACAGAGAAGTTTGGGTTTGGTTCTACAAGAAATGTACTTGTGCCAATTCCAAAAGTAGTTGAGAACCCATTTATCTATGACAAGTCCACAGTTTTCGATGAGTTATATTCTGAATGTCCTGCACAATACAGCACTGATTCAGGTACGCCCATGAAGAAATGGTCTAAAGTCACGACCAAATTGAAAGATTTAGACACAACTAAGATGCATTTTGTCAAAGTTCCTGAAGAATTGATTGTGATCGACTTTGATATAAAGAATGAAAATGGCGAAAAGGATTTAAAAAAGAATCTTGAGGCTATCTCTAACTGGCCACCAACTTATGGTGAGCTTAGCAAGAGCGGTGGTGGGATACATCTTAGTTATATTTACGAAGGAGACCCTAAAGAGCTGTCTAGAGTGTTTGACGATGACATTGAAATAAAAGTATTTACTGGAGATTCGTCGTTAAGAAGGAAAGTTACAAAATGTAATAACTTACCGATCGCTAGACTGAAAGAAGGAGACCTTCCATTGAAAGGAGTGAAACACGTGATTAATTTCAAAGGTTATACCGATGAAGTGAAGATGCGTGCTGAGATCAAAAGATGTTTAAATAAAGAGCATCATGGACATACTAAGCCAGAGATGGACTTTATTTATAAGATTCTTGAAGATGCATATGCTAATGAGAATTTTAAATATGATGTGTCTGACTTGAGAGGTGCTATTTATACCTTTGCGAGAAAGAGTACAAACAATTCAGCATATTGTTCTGATCTTGCACATAAAATGCATTTCGTCAGTAAGATACCGCCTAACGAAAACCCTGATGTAGAAGAAAAGAAAAATGTTAAGCCCGAAGACTATGTTTTCTATGATGTTGAAGTATTCCCTAATTTCTTCGGAATTTGTTACAAGCGTCGTAATGGTAAGAAGGTAAAGTTGTTTAATCCTACTGCAGCTGAAGTGAGAGAGTTGATGAAGTTACCTCTTGTTGGATTCAACTGCCGTAGATATGACAATCATATTCTTTATGCTGCCGGCACTGGTTATAGCAACATGCAGCTTTACGAGCTGTCTCAGAATATTATCAGGAATGGTAAAGGTTTCTTTGGTAAAGCCTGGGACATTTCTGTTCTTGATTTGTATGACATGTGCTCTGTAAAGATGAGTCTTAAGAAATGGGAAATTAAACTTAAGATTCCTCATGTTGAATTAGGCCTTGACTGGGATAAACCTGTTCCTGAAGAATTGCTCGAAAAAGTAATGGAATATTGTGGCTATGATGTAGAAGCTACAGAGAAGTTATTTGAAGAGAGACATGCTGACTATGTTACTAGATGTATTATGTCAGACTTGAGTGGTCTGCCACTTAATGCAACAAATAGACAGCACATCACTAAGATTCTTCTTGAAGGTGATCCTAATGCCAAGGATCAGTTTGTTTATACAGATCTTTCTGAAACATTCCCTGGATATGAATATGTAATGGGACCAGATAACAAGTTCCATAACATGTATCGTGGAGTCGATATGGGATTTGGCGGTTACGTCGAAGCCGAACCAGGGATGTATGGAAATGTTGGATTGTTTGATGTTGGTAATATGCATGGAGCCTCGATCGATGTTCTGAATAAATTTGGAAAATACACTCAGAACTTCAGAGATCTTCGTAATGCCAGAATGGCAATCAAACATCGCGAATTTGATAAGGCTAAGACAATGCTTGGCGGAAAGCTTGCTAAATATTTGACCAATGAAAATGAAGCTGGCGATCTTGAACAAGCAATTAAGCTGATTCTGAATTCAACGTATGGAATTGCTGCAGCATCTTTCGATAATCCATTAAGAGATCCTAGAGATAAGAACAACATTATTGCTTTGAGAGGTGCTTTATTTATGAAGACTCTTCGTGATGAAGTAGTCGCTAAGGGATATAAAGTTGTTCACATTAAGACAGACTCGATCAAAGTCCCTGATGTAACTGAAGAGATCAGTAAGTTCATCATCGAGTTTGGTAGGAAATATGGTTATGAGTTTGAGCATGAAGCCACATACAACAAAATGTGTTTGGTAAATGATGCAGTCTATATTGCAAAATATGACAGTAAGGGCGTCAGAAATAAAGGTGGTAAAGATGCTAATAAATGGACAGCCACAGGCGCTCAGTTCAAACAACCATATGTGTTTAAGAAGTTGTTCTCTAAAGAAGAGATCGAGTTCGACGATATGTGCGAGACTAAAGAAGTAAAGACTGCGTTATATTTGGATATGAACGAGAATTTACCAGAAGGCGAACACAGTTATCGCTTTATTGGAAAAGTTGGTCAGTTCTGCCCAATGGTACCTGGTGTTAATGCAGGAATTCTTCTTAGTAAAGCAGATGAGAATAAATATGTAGCTGCTGTTGGATCTAAAGGTTATAGATGGTTGGAATCTATGGAAGTCGAAGAGAGAGGACTTCAGAGTAAGATCGACAGAAGCTATTATGACAAGCTGGTTGATGCAGCTGTTGAGAGTATTTCTGAATATGGAGATTTCGAATGGTTTGCTTCAGACACAGAATACTTAAGTATCGTAAGTGATGAATTACCATTCTAAAGAAAAAGGAGAAAAAAGAAAATGAATAACAACATTACACATGCAGCACTCAGAGATATTAGATTTGATGATGCCACGATTCTGTTCCCGAACTTTGCTGGAAAAGAATCCAGATACAATGCTAAAGGTGATCGTAATTTTGCAATTGATCTTGGTATTGCTGATGACAATAACGAGTTTGCAAAAGAAGTTAGTGCTGCCGGTTGGAACGTTCGTGTAGCAACTCTGAAGAGAGATAACATGGATCATTATTATCTTCCTGTAAGAGTCAAGTTCCATGAAGATGGAAGCGGACCTAATCCTCTCGTATATAGAGTAACAGAGCTTTCTGATGGAAGAATGAGAGTCGGCAGACTTAATGAAAACACAGTCGATGAAATTGATTATTCTGACATTGTCAGAGCAGATGTTATCATCACACCGTCTGCATGGGAAGTTAATGGAAATAGAGGTATTAAGGCTTACCTTAAGAAGGGCTATTTCACACTGGCTTCTGATGACTTCGATGGCCGCTATGCAGATGCGGAATATGAAGAATAAATATGTCTGTAGATCTTTATGATCATCAGATAGAAGTTCTAAATAAATTAAAAAATGGTTCAATACTAGTAGGCGGGGTCGGTTCTGGTAAATCTAGAGCCGCCCTGGCTTATTATTATTTAAAAGTGTGTAAAGGTAGTTTGCAAATAAATGGTAATGGTAAGTTCGGTTTGATGAGAGAGCCAAAAGATCTTTACATCATAACAACTGCACATAAGCGCGATATGCGCGAGTGGAACCAAGAAGCAATACCATTTCACATTTCAGAAAAACCAGAAGACAATCCTAATGGAGTAAAAATGATCGTTGATTCATGGAACAACATTGCTAAATACGGGAGTATTTACAATGCTTTTTTTATTTTCGATGAACAGCGTGTTGTCGGTTATGGTAAGTGGGCTCGAACATTTATTAAAATTGCAAAACGAAATAAATGGATTCTGCTTAGTGCAACTCCTGGTGATCAATGGTCTGACTATATACCTGTGTTTATAGCAAACGGTTTTTATAAGAACAAAAATGAGTTTACTTCAATACACTGTGTGTATAGTCGATTTACGAATTTCCCTAAAATCGAAAAGTACATTAACACAGGGAGATTGATTCGTTATAGAGAAAACATTCTGGTAGACATGAAATATGTCAGACCCACCACGACACATAATCTTGACATCATTTGCGAGTATGACAAAAAGCTATATTTGCAAAGTTTCAAGAACAGATGGAACTTCTATACTGAGACTCCTGTTGAAGATGCTTCGCAGCTGTGTTACTTACTTAGAAAAATAGTAAACACATCTGAAGACAGAGTGGAGCATTTGAAGACTCTCGTTCGCAACAATCCTAAAGTAATAATTTTCTACAATTTTGATTATGAATTAGAAATACTTAGGAAAGTTGCTGAAGAATTAGAAATTACAAAAGGAGAATTAAATGGTCACATGCACACACCTATACCGAAAGCCGATAAATGGATGTACCTTGTCCAGTACACTGCAGGTGCTGAGGCATGGAATTGTATAGAGACAAATGTGATCATATTCTTCTCACAAAATTATTCTTACAAAATAATGGTTCAATCGTCAGGAAGGATAGACAGGAATAATACTCCTTTCTCTGATCTGTACTATTACCATCTTAGAACAAACTCACCAATCGATTTGGCTATCTTACAAGCCTTAAAACGTAAGAAAAAGTTTAATGAACGTAAATTTATTGGTGATTAAGGATTCGTACAAAAAACAGATCCTATAATAGAGAGGATATGTAAACATACCTCTTTATTTTTCGAGGTAAGAGCATGGAAAGAGAAAACAAGTTCCAGTCCGATTTAATTAAACAAATTAAAAGTTTAATTCCCGGCTGTATTGTTTTGAAGAATGATCCGAAATACAAACAGGGTATGCCAGATCTTCTGATTTTATATGAAGACAAATGGGCAGCTCTTGAGTGTAAAAGATCGAGCAATGCATCTCACAGACCAAATCAAGAGTATTATGTCGATTTGCTAAATGAGATGTCATATGCCTCTTTTATTTATCCAGAAAACAAGGAGGAAGTTTTGGATGCAATTCAATCGGCATTTCGAACTAAAAGATAAACATGCCTTTTTAGGCGCTAGCACATATCATTGGATCAACTACAATGAAGAAAAATTAATGAATTCGTATTTAGCATTTCTCGCTAAACAAAAGGGGACTGAATTACATAATTTTGCATGTATGTGCATTCGTTTAGATCAGAGATTACCGAAACTCAAGCAAACGTTAAATATGTATGTTAACGATGCAATTGGATATAGAATGACTCCTGAGCAGCCATTGTATTATTCGCCAAATTGTTTCGGAACAGCCGATGCTATCGCGTATTCTGAAAGAGACAAATTCCTCAGAATACACGACTTAAAAACTGGAAAGAATCCAACGCACATGGAGCAGCTAAAAATCTATGCTGCTCTTTTTTGTTTGGAATATGGAATCGAACCGAAAGATTTAAATGGAATCGAGTTACGTATTTATCAATCAAAAGAAATAGTTGTGTGTAATCCAACAGCTGATGAAATCGAAGACATAATCAGCAAGATCATTTTATTTGACGATTTAATAAACCGGATGAAATCCGAATTGGAGAATGATGATGAATGATGATGTATTAATTCATGAAGGACGATCAAAATTAGACGGCGCTCCAGTAGGATCCGGTCGTTATCCTTTGGGTAGTGGTGAAAATCCAAATCAGCATGACCAGGGAACATTTAGATCAACTGTACGTAATTTAAGAAAAGAAGGCCTCTCTGACACACAGATTGCTCATCATTTAGGAATGAGTACAGGTGAATTCAGAGCCAAAGTTTCTATTTCTAAAAATGAAGAACTCGCAGCCAATACAGCAAGAGTCATTTATTTGAAAGATCAGAAAGGATATGGTTGGAGTGAGATCGGCCGTATCATGGGCGTTAATGAATCTACTATTCGAAAATGGTACAAACCAGTAGCTTCAGAGAGAGCTAAAATTACAAACAATGTTGCAGACACTCTTAAGAAGGCTGTTGAACAGAAGAAATATGTAGATGTAGGTGTTGGTACTGAAAACTACATGGGCATTTCTAGACAGAGATTAATGACTGCTATTCAGCAGTTGAAAAATGAAGGATATGAGGTTCATTACACTTCAGTGCCTCAGGGCGATGGCAAAAATGAAACATCGCTTATGGTTCTCACACCAGCAGGCACAACAAATAAAGAAGTGTATGCTCATAGAGGAGATATCAGGCTAGTTACTGATTATACAGAAAATGGTGGCCGTTCCTTCTTAAATCTCGAAAAACCTGAAAGCATTAGTTCTGATCGAGTTAGTATCAGATATGCAGAAGAAGGTGGAAAAGAAAAAGATGGTGTTATTGAGATCCGTCGTGGTGTCGAAGATTTAAATATGGGTAATGCCGCATATTCACAGGTTCGAATTGCTGTTGATGGAACACACTATCTTAAAGGTATGGCCATCTATAGTGATGGTAAAGACATGCCTCCTGGCGTAGACGTTATTTTCAACACCAACAAACACGTAGGCACCGATAAAATGGACGTTCTGAAACCCATGAAAACAATAAAGGTCAATAAAGTTGACACTGGTGAGATTGACTGGGAAAACCCATTTGGTGCATCTATAAAAACCGAAGAAAATTTAAAAATGGTTCAGAGACACTATGAAGGCAAAGATGGAAAAACACATCTTTCAGCTTTAAATATTGTCAATGAACAGGGCGACTGGGATGAATGGTCTAAAACACTATCATCTCAGTTTCTTTCTAAGCAGCCATACGACTTAGCTAAAAAACAGCTAAATTTAACGTATGCACAGAAAAAAGAAGAATTTGACGAAATATGCTCTTTAACCAACCCTGTTGTTAAGAAATATTTCTTAGACAAGTTCGCAGATCAGTGTGATTCCGATTCTGTTAATCTGAAGGCTGCTGCTTTACCAAGACAGACTACAGGAGTTATTATTCCTATCACTTCTTTAAAAGACAATGAAGTTTATGCACCAAACTATAACAATGGTGAAGAAGTCGTTCTTATTAGACACCCTCATGGTGGCACTTTCGAAATTCCTCGTCTTATTGTTAACAATAACAATAAGCAGGGAAAGAGTGTTATTGGTAATGCATCAGATGCTGTTGGTATAAATGCTAAGGTTGCGGAACGTCTATCGGGAGCCGATTTTGATGGTGATACAGTAATTTGTATTCCAACAAAGGGACAGAATATTAAAACTAGTCCTGCTCTCAAAGCATTAGAGAACTTTGATCCTAAAGAAATGTATAAAGGCTACGAAGGTATGAAAGTCATTTCTTCTAGTGCTAAGCAGATTGAAATGGGCAAGATCTCAAACCTTATTACTGACATGACACTTAAAGGTGCTTCACAGGATGAGCTTGCTAGAGCAGTTAAACATTCAATGGTTGTTATCGACTCAGAGAAGCACAAACTGAATTATAGATTGTCTGAAAGTGACAACAGAATTGATGAGCTTAAAGCTAAGTATCAGGAGCATGGTGCATCTACTCTTATTTCACGAGCTAAAAGAGAAATAAGAATCCCTGAACGTAAGGAATTGTGGAAACCAGATCCTGAAACAGGTGAGAAACAATATGTAGAAACCAATGGCTACCATACTGTTTGGAAGAAAGACAAGAAGACTGGTGAGTGGATCAACAAGGGCGAAGCAAAAAATATGCAGACCATCACAGAGATGGAATATTACAAGGATGCAAATGCTCTTTCATCAGGTACAAAAATGGAAGGTATATATGCTCTTTATGCAAATCGTATGAAGGCCCTTGCAAATGATGCTCGTAAGGAATCTATTTCTACAAAGAACCCCAAGAGATCTGCTTCTGCTCGTGAAGCATATTCTGAAGAGGTGGCCTCTCTTGCTGCTAAATTAAATGAAGCCCAGAAAAATAGACCCCTCGAAAGACAGGCGTTATTATTAGCGAACGAAGTTGTTTCTATGAGAAAACGTGCTAATCCAGAAATAAAAAAGGATAAAGATGCTCTGAAAAAATTAACTAACCAGAGTATAAAAGCAGCAAGATATAGAGTAGGGGCCGATAAAAAAAGCAAGATGGTAAAAATAACCCCTAAAGAATGGGAAGCTATTCAGGCCAACGCTGTATCCCCGTCATATTTATCTACTATTTTAAGCAACACAGATATAGATTTAGTTAGAAAATATGCGACCCCTAGACAGGAACGTTCTATTTCTAGTGCTCAGATAAGCATTGTTAAGGATATGAACAATAGAGGATATAGCCTTAGTGAAATGGCTGATAGATTAGGCGTTTCTACGTCTACTGTTAGCGACATCTTGAAAGGAAAATAAGGTGATTATTGTATGACAAAGATTAGTATGCTCACAACAATTGACAATCCTTATGATCCTTTCACACAATGGGATCAATGGTTGTCGTTTGATCGTCAGCAAGGCTATTACACTTGCGAATACTTAGCAAGAATTGCAAACACTTCAACTGAACAAAGCGAACTTGATCAAAACTTAGAGATTGAAGAAGCAATTGATGAGATTTGCAAACTAAATATTCTTGGAATCTATCGAAAAGTGACAAAAGATGTCGAAGAAAATATAGTTACTAAAGAAAATTTAGAAGAAACAGACTAATAGTGGTAAATAAAATATAGACACCAGGATATAACAGACACGGGGGGAGGGGTAAATATAATATAACCCCCCTCTACATCGCGCGGGTCTCTATATTTTCCCCGGGGGTTATATTTGGTTTTGGCCTTCTATAGCCTCTGGGGGTTTTCATTTGAAATTCTTTATGGTGGCATAGAGCACATGACAATTTTATCTCCTTTCGTTGTCAAACCACCGGTTTTATCTTTCTGTTTTACCTCTTGCCATTAGGACACTTGATACAAACGCACTTGATCTCAATCATAAACTATGCTCTATGTCACCATAAAGGGTTTCAAATCGTACACAAACCCTTCTAAATGCAGAGGAAAAGAGGTTAGAGGATAAATGAAAGGTAATAAAAAGTCGGTTCGAAGAAGGCGACCACCGGGGTTAACTCCCGAAGAAAGGGAACAGGAACTGATTGCTTTGGCTGTTGATAAGGTAGAAGAGCGTATGCTCAACGGTACAGCAACCGCTGCCGAGTATGTTCACTTCCTAAAACTAGCAACACAGAAACAACAGCTCGAATTAGAGAAGACTAGACGAGAAACGGAGCTTATTACTGCAAAAGCTGAGTCTGTTCGATCAGCGAAACACACCGAAGAACTGATTACGGAGGCTATGAACATGTATAGGATATACAGCGGTCGTAACAGCGATGAGGATGACGAAGATGAAGAGTTACAGTGAACTCATTACACTGCCGACGTTTGAAGAACGATTCAAATACTTACAAATCGGTGGAACTGTCGGTGAATCTACGTTTGGCTTTTCGAGATATTTGAATCAGGTTTTCTATAGAAGTGAAGAATGGAAAAAGATTAGGCGTAGTGTGATCATCAGAGATCAGGGTTGCGATCTTGCATCTCTTGATCGGCCTATTATTGTCCAACTTCCAAACGGAAAGAAAGTCGGAAGAGTAATTATACATCACATCAACCCTATAACGTTAGAGGATGTAAACAATCGATCCAATAAGTTGTTTGATCTCGAGAACTTGATTTGCACATGCGATTTGACACATAAAGCAATACACTATGGTGATGGAAATTTACTAATTGGAGAAGTAGTAGAGCGATCACCTAACGACACATGCCCTTGGAAGAGGTGACTTATGGCACAGGATTCAATTAATGATAGCATTTTATTAACTGTTCGAAAATTAATTGGCGGAGACGTCAACGGTGACGCATTTGATCAGGATTTGATCATCCATATTAACTCTGCTTTCGAAACACTTTACCAGTTGGGCGTTGGAACAGACACGCCTTTTTATATTTCTGATGAAACTTCGAAATGGTCGGATTTCATCGACGGTTCAAGATTTAGAATGTGTCTTAGCTATGTTGTTCTGCGTGTTCGATTGGTATTCGACCCACCGTCAAACTCTTCGTTAGGTGCTGCGCTTAAAGAAGAGATGCGTGAACTCGAATGGCGCCTAACAGTGCAGCATGATGAAGAGGTAGAAGAGGAAGGAGAGTAGACATGAAGACATTAGCATTTACTGTAAATGGACAGAAGCTGTCTAAGAAGCCCTCTATTCTTTTTTCACGACTTGTTGCTGGCTCATCAAACTTCTACGATGTCACTTTTGAGTTTAGTCCTGAGTGGGACAATCTTTTTAGAGTCGTGAAGTTTGCAAGCGGATCAATTGAAGAGTATATTCCACTAATCAATAACTCCTGTAAGATTCCAGATCGAATTTCAAAGCTTCACAAGTTTAATGTTTCGATTGTTGGGGCAACTGACGACGTTCAGATCATGACAAATACAATAACAATCACACAGAAAGGAGGAATCTAGTATGGCTAATACATTAGAAGAAGCACTTTTACTTGCTGCAAATTCTACAGCAACAGAGAATCCTCCTGTCGTAATCGAGAACGACTTACGTACTGTAACGCTTCCTAGCAACTTCCTTCTTGGTGTCTACAACGATAAGGATGTCAACGACGTCGTGGTAGAAATGCCGCGTTACTACAAAGAGCTTGACCTTTCTCCGTTTGCAATCAGTGTAAAATTTATCGCCGCAGAAGGAACGAGTGATTTGTATTTTGTAACAGATAAAACCGTCGAAGATGATAAAATAGTTTTTCATTGGATTGTCGGGCGTAATGCTTTCTTAGCTGACGGTACAGTTACATTTGCATTTTGTCTAAGACAAATGACGGGTACGACCGTAGAAAAAGAGTTTAATACTGCAATTTCCCGCGTTCAAGTACTTGCCGGATTTGACACAGATGCTATCCCTACTCCAACGCAGCAGTCGGCGATTGATGCGGCAATCACTAATATGGAAGAGTATGTCAATGAAATGCGTGAGATAGTTGATTATCTTAAAACTCATTACAATATTTTGGACTAAAAGGTGATAATTATGATTGATATTAACGGAACAGACATTACCATGACACGAGGTGACACTCTAAAAGTTTTTGTCCAAATAACGGATGCTGATGGGTACGATTACACTCCATTAACCGGTGATGTTATACGGTTTGCAATGAAGAAAAAATATTCCGATACGTATCCTATTTTAATTAAAGAAATACCGACTGACACGTTACTCCTCCATCTTAAGCCAGAAGATACAAAAAAATTATCTATGCCTCAAGACTATGTATACGATATCCAGTTAACGCACGAAAACGGCGATGTTGATACGTTTATTTCTAATGCAAAAATTAGGATTATTGAGGAAGTCGAATAAAATGTTTGAAAAGCATATATTATCGAAAACAGAATCTGTTACTGGAACGTTATCGTCATCGAAAACAGAATCTGTTACTGGAACGTTATC